>OLQV01000408.1_pt1 | contig 41849 bp, 31 predicted proteins | sample 1672371 | NCBI WGS metagenome assembly OLQV01 (sample SAMEA3136676, study PRJEB25190) | human gut metagenome
CAGCCAGCCATTCTTCATTGTCTGCAAATGCTTCCTGAAGTCTTGCTGTGATCTCACGGATGTTTTCTTCTCTTGTCTGTTTATCGTCTGTGAAGACAGCTTCTTCCATCTCTTCGGACGGAACGATCTTCTTGATCGCCTCGAACAGTTCTTCCGGAACTGCGCAGGAAGCGTAGAGATGTTTCTCTTTGCCGCACTCTGCTACGATCTTGTCGATGAAACGGATGATCTCCTGGTTTACATCATGAGCTTTGTAGATTGCTTCGATCATGGTATCTTCCGGTACTTCATTTGCGCCGGCTTCGATCATGATAACTTTCTCTCTTGTGGAAGCAACAGTCAGCTGAAGGTCAGAAAGTTCTTTCTGAGCCAGGGACGGGTTGATGATAAACTCGCCGTCGATCAGACCTACCTGCGTGGTAGCGCACGGACCGTCAAACGGGATATCGGAAATGCAGGTTGCGATGGAAGAACCAAGCATAGCCGGGATCTCCGGGTTGCACTCAGGGTCTACGGACATAACCATGTTTACCAGAGTTACGTCATTTCTGTAGTCCTTCGGGAACAGCGGACGCATCGGACGGTCGATAACACGGGATGTCAGGATCGCATGCTCGCTTGCCTTTCCTTCTCTTTTATTGAATCCTCCTGGAATCTTGCCTACTGCATACATTTTTTCCTCATATTCAACGCTCAGAGGGAAGAAATCGATTCCCTCTCTTGGCTCCTTGGATGCTGTTGCAGTAGAAAGCACAGTTGTATCACCATAATGCATCAGAGCTGCGCCGTTAGCCTGTTTTGCAACACGACCGATATCTACAGTCAGTGTTCTGCCGGCTAATTCCATAGAATAACTTTTGTACATACTTTTTCTCCTTTTATTTCTTGCGTTTTAATTTTACAGAAGTCCGAAACAACTGAAAAAACCACCCGTTTTCCCTCCGATGAGCTTTTCAGTAGTCTCGGAAATAACTTCTGTCTATTTTGTTTTGTGATTTAAAAATGGGGCGGATGGTTTATCCGCCCCGTCCGTATACTAATTATTTTCTTAAACCTAATTTCTCAATCAGTGCACGGTATCTTTCGATGTCTGTTTTCTTCAGGTATGCCAGAAGTCCACGTCTCTGACCAACCATCTTCAGAAGACCACGTCTGGAGTGATGATCTTTGTGATGTGTCTGTAAATGCTCTGTCAGTTCCTGGATTCTTGCTGTAAGAACTGCTACCTGTACTTCCGGTGAACCTGTGTCACCCTCGCATCTTGCATATTCTTTCATGATTGCCTGTTTTTTTTCTTTTGAAATCATTGTGATTTCCTCCTTAAAAATATTATTATTAATGAACCGCCGCATATTAAGAAACGGTTGGAGATTCCAATCTCTGAATATGGGCTGATTTACACCTCAGATAGTATAGCATAAAACATCTGGCGTGTAAACAACATAATTATTTATTTTTTGAACTTATTTTTCAAAAAAAGCATGACCTGCCTCGATGTCCCTCGCGATCTGTGCTTTGAGCGCCTCAAAAGAAGCAAATTTGTGCTCCGGGCGCTGGAATTTGCGGAAGAAAACGATACAGTCCTTCCCATACAGATCCTCATCACAGTCAAAAAGATAGGTCTCAACACCCAGGAAATCCTCTCCGACGGTCGGCTTGTATCCGACATTGGTGATTCCCTGATACTCTGTGTCGCCAAATTTTGACACTGTCACATAGACACCGTTCGGCGGCATCAGCTTCTGTTTCGGCGGGACCAGGTTTGTGGTCGGGAAAAATTTCTTGTGTCCCAGACCTTTGCCATGCTCTACCTCACCTGCCACAAAGAAATCTGTTCCGAGAAGCTCTGAGATCTTGTGCATATTGCCCTTCTTCAGTTCTTCACGGATGAAGGTACTGCTGATCTTGCGGCTTCCGTCCATTTCCTTCGGGACGATCTCTGTTTCATAGCCATATTTCAGACCGGCTTTCTTAAGAAGGTCCGGCGTTCCTTTGCGTTCATATCCGAATCTGTAATCCTCTCCGACTACCACGAAGGATGCCTGCAGAGAACCGATCAGGACCTGGCGGATAAACTGATCCGCTTTCATATGTCTGATCTGCTCATTCAACGGGCATTCCAGAAGGACATCCACGCCCATATCTTCGAGAAGCAGTCTCCTCTCTTCCCCTGTGAGGATGGTCTGACGGTCGGACACAAAAGCTACAACTACAGAAGTTGTGCCATATTCTTTTTTGTGTTCCAGAATCTTCTGGATCAGTTTCCTGTGTCCGCGATGAATTCCGTCAAATTTCCCCAGCGTTACCGCACAGTTGGAAAACTTTGGAAACTGTCCTTCGATCTTGATGTATTCCATGTGTTCTGACTCCTGCTTATCTCCGATGTTATTCAGAGGAACATTTTCTGAGGCTGATAACGGTGTTTCTTATTGTCCCACTCGTAGATCCCCAGGAAATTCCCCTCGCTGGTGCACATCCGCACCCAGCCTTTTTTGTGCTGTGTTTCTGTCATATTATCCGGAAGCGCATTGCCATTCAGAAGAAGCCTGTCACCGAATTTATTACAGCGGATCTCCGGATAAGCCTTGAGCACTTCCGAAATGGAAAGGATCCTCTTCTCAAGGACTCCTGCTTCCATTTCTTTCTGTACCTCATCCAGTGTGATGCTGTCTTCCCAGCGATACTCACCGGATGCTGTACGGGTAAGCTCTTCCATACAGGCACCACAGTCCAGTTTCTGACCGATATCATGGCACAGAGTCCGGATATAAGTTCCCTTGCTGCATGTAACAGAAAAACGTACCATCGGAAGATCCATCTCAAGGATCTCTATCTCATAAAAGCAGACCGGGCGGGCTTTTCGCTCGACGGTCTTGCCTTCTCTTGCGAGTTCGTACAGCTTCTTTCCATTTACCTTGAGTGCGGAGTACATCGGCGGAATCTGCTCCTGCTCTCCAAGGAAACTCTCAATCACAGCTTTTACTTCTTCTTCAGAAACAGTGACCGGCTTTTCATTCAGAACCGTTCCTGTCATATCCTGTGTATCTGTCTCGATCCCGAGGTGAAGAAGTGCCTCGTAGGTCTTGCGCTTTTCGGTCAGAAGATCGACCAGCCTGGTCGCTCTGCCGAGAACAACAGGAAGGACTCCCTCCGCATCAGGGTCCAGTGTTCCGGTATGACCGATCTTTTTCATGTGGAGGATCCCACGAAGTTTTGCGACCACATCATGAGAAGTGTAGCCTTTCTCTTTGCGAATGATCAGAACTCCGTCCATTATGCCTCCTCTTCGCAGAACTGTTTCTCGATCTCTGCGGTCAGATTATTGATAACGTCATACATGGAGCCCTCAAGGTCACAGCCCGCTGCTCTTGTATGACCGCCGCCTCCAAAGAATACGGCAACTTTGCTTACATCCACCTTGCCGTTGGAACGGAGGGAAACCTTGAAATGCTGTGTCTCAGTTTCATAGATAAAGATCGCGACTTCCACACCTCTTGTCAGACGAAGCTGGCTGACGATCCCGTCAAGGTCGCTTCCCTCAACTCCATAAAATTCCATATCTCTTCTTCGGAGGTAGCCTACGGTGCATTTGCCGTTCTGGAGAAGAATGCTCTCTGCCAGAACACGGCCCATGACCTGAAGCTGAAGATATGTCTTCTCATAAAAAGATTCATCAATGATCTTGCTGAAAGGGATCTCCTGCTTCATCAGTTCTCCTGCGATACGCATCGTATCCGGGGAAGTGGCAGAATACTGGAATACTCCCGTATCATGGATCATTCCTGTATAGACTGCTGTCGCGATCGGACGGTTTACTTTGTCCGGATCCAGGAGCCCGTAGAGGACTTCGCAGCAGGAGCTGACTTCTCCGCGGATATAGTTGACATCCGCAAATCCCGGATTGCTCACATGATGATCGATGCAGACGGTTTTTGCCGCATGGTCAAAAGCATCTCCCGCAACTGCCAGGCGGTCACGCGCGCTGACATCGCAGGTAATGAACAGATCAAATTCTCTGCCCTCTTCTACTTCTGTTTTGATATCATCGATATGATCGATATGTCCAAAGATCGGCTTCGGATGGTCGAGATATACGCTTACATCCACATCCGGAAAATAAGTTCTGATATACAGATACAAAGCCATACAGGAACCGACACAGTCACCATCCGGTCGGACATGACCACCAATTCCTATTGTTTTCACGCCTTCCAGCACTTCTGAAATATTTTTCATGATATCCTCTCTTATTCTGTATGCACTGCTCTTCTGGTCAGGATCCGGACTGGTTTATTCTTCCTCGTCCGGTTTTCCTGCCTGAGCATCTTTTCTGGTTACATCGTCGATCAGCTTGGACATGTTTACGCCGTATTCAATGGATTCGTCCAGGATAAAACGGATCTCCGGTGTATTCCTTAAGTTCAGGTTCTTTGCAAGCTGTCTTCTGATATAACCTTCTGCCTTGTTAAGACCCTGGATGGTCGCATCCTTGGCCTCTTTGCTGCCAAGGACACTGATAAATGCCTTGCAGGTCTTGAGGTCAGGTGCAACTTCCACAGCCATGACAGAAGTCATTGGATGAATGCGAGGATCTTTGACTTCATTTCTGATGATCGTACTGAGTTCTTTCTGAACCTCTCCGTTGATCCTTGTATTCTTAATGCTGTTCTTTCTCATTTATTTTACTCCTATCTCGGTAAGTTACTGCTCATTATATTCGCTGTAACTTGGTCAAAATGCATTCCACATCACCTTCGGTGATAGCATTTTGCCCCGCATGTCTCGGGATTTTGGCATATTTATGCCAAAACACCTCGCGGGATATTCTCTATTACCAATTACCTTGGCACCTCTACCATGATATAAGCTTCTACTTTATCTTCTTCTTTGACATCATTGAATCCGTCAAATACAAGACCACACTCGTATCCTGCTTTGACTTCTTTGACATCGTCTTTGAAACGTTTCAGGGATGCAAGCTCGCCCTCGAAGATCTGATCTCCCTCTCTGGTGATACGAACCTTACAGTTTCTCTGGAAGATACCATCGAGGATATAGCTTCCTGCGATCGTACCAACGCCGGACGCCTTGAAGAGCTGGCGGACTTCTGCATGACCGATGACTTTCTCTTCGAATACCGGATCAAGCATACCCTTCATAGCTGCTTCTACATCTTCGATTGCCTGATAGATGACTCTGTAGAGACGCAGGTCTACGCCTTCCTGATCTGCAAGCTGTTTTGCCATTGCGTCCGGACGAACGTTGAATCCGATGATGATCGCATTGGAAGTTGCAGCAAGGGATACGTCAGATTCATTGACTGCACCAACGCCGCCATGGATCACGCGGACAACAACTTCCTCATTGGAAAGTTTGGTAAGACTCTGTTTCACAGCCTCAACAGATCCCTGTACGTCTGCTTTGACGATGATCGGCAGTTCCTTGAGGTCACTTGCCTGGATCTGATCAAACAGGTTATCCAGAGAAAGTTTGCCTTTGGTTTCTTCAAGCAGATGTTTCTTGTTCTCTGTAACGAAGGTAGCTGCGAAGTTCTTGGCTTCCTTGTCGCTCGGGAACGCCATCAGGATCTCACCTGCATTCGGAACATCACTGAGACCAAGGATCTCAACTGGTGTGGACGGTCCTGCTTCTTTGACTCTTCTTCCTCTGTCGTCCATCATGGCACGTACTTTACCGCTGCATGCACCTGCTGCGATGAAATCTCCAACATGGAGAGTACCCTTCTGTACGAGGATCGTAGCAACCGGTCCTTTACCTTTGTCAAGCTGTGCTTCGATCACGAGACCTCTCGCTGCACGGTTCGGGTTTGCTTTGAGTTCCAGGACTTCTGCAGAAAGAAGGATCATCTCAAGCAGAGTGTCGATTCCCTCTCCTGTATGTGCGGATACCGGTACGAAGATGGTGCTTCCGCCCCAGTCTTCCGGGATCAGTTCATACTCGGAAAGTTCCTGTTTTACTCTCTCTACGTTTGCACTTGGTTTATCGATCTTGTTGATCGCAACGATGATCTCAACACCTGCTGCCTTGGCATGGCTGATCGCCTCTACTGTCTGCGGCATGACACCATCATCTGCTGCTACGACGAGAACTGCGATATCTGTGGAGTTTGCACCACGCATACGCATAGCGGTGAATGCTTCATGTCCCGGTGTATCCAGGAATGTGATCTTCTGTCCGTTGATCTCTACAACAGATGCACCGATATGCTGTGTGATTCCACCGGCCTCGCCTCTTGTTACATGGGTATCACGGATCGCATCCAGAAGGGATGTCTTACCATGGTCAACATGACCCATAACACATACTACAGGCGGTCTGGAAACCATATCTGCTTCGTCTTCTTCCTCTTCTTTGAGGAGTTCGCCGATAACGTCTACTTTTTCTTCCGGCTCTGCGATGATATCGTAGTCCAGAGCGATCTCCTGTGCTTTTTCAAAGTCGATCTCATGGTTTACAGTTACCATGGTTCCTTCCATGAAAAGTTTCTTAACAATGACTGACGGCTGCATCTTCATTGCTTCTGCCAGTTCGCGGATCGTCATCTTCTCTGGAAGTGTGATCTCTTTTACTTCTGGTTTCTTCTCTTCCTGTTTCGGCTGAGGAGTTGGTTTCTGGAGAGCTTTCGGGATTCTGGAAAGGTTTCTTCTTCCACCCTGGTTCGGGCGATTGTGTCCTGCACCGGATTTCTCGAAGTCTTTCTTCTTGTTCTTGTTCTCTCTGTCACGCTCTCTCTTGCTGTCCTTGGATGTCTTGGTCAGCTCTGGTGTGAATACAGCATCGTTGTCTTTTCTTCCGCCGCCGTTTCTCTGGCCGCCGCGGTTATTTCCGCCGAAGCCTCCTCTGTTGCCGTCTGGTCTTCCGTTTCCGCCCTGCTGTGGTCTTCCCTGGCCACCCTGCTGCGGACGGCCGCCCTGGCCTCTCATCGGACGGCCGTTTCCGTCACCCTGACGTGCCGGACGACCTTCGCCCTGCGGTCTTCCCTGACGGTTTCCGTCACGGTTCGGGCGTCCCTGTCCACCGTTACCATTGCGGTCGGAGAATCTTCTCTCGCCGCCACGGAAATCACGGTTTCCTCTGCCTTCGCCGCCGCGGTTGTCACGGTTATTATCTCTTCCGTCACGGTTGTTCTGACGGTTCTGTCCTCTGTTGTTATTGTAACCGGACTGTTCCTGCCTCTGCGGTCTTGCAGAATTGTTCTGTGACGGAGCCGCGCTCTTCGGTGCTTCTGCCTGTGCAGTCTGCGGTTTCTTTGCGGTTTCCTCTACCGGTTTCTGAACTGCCTGCGGCTTCTGAGCCTGTGGCTTTGCAGCTGGTCTTTTGTCTGTATTGTTGTTCTGACGTTTCGGTCTGTTTTTGCCGCCGTCACTTGCATTCTGTGCATGATATACACGAATGATATTTTTTTTCTTTTTAGGAGCCTCTGCTTTGTCTGCTTCTGGTCTCGCTGTTACCGTCTTTTCTTCTGTTCTGGAATTATCCACCTTGGTAATCTGCTCCTTTCCCCTGGTTAAAAATTTTTGTTTTATTAATCGGATACTGGGTTCCTCAAGAGTACTCATATGACTTTTGACTTCTACCCCGTTTGCTTTTAGAAATTCTATGACTTCTCTGTTCGATCTGCCAAGTTTACTGGCAAGTTCATGCACTCTGATCTTCGGCACATGGATCCCTCCTTCAATCACTGCTGCACACCGCAGTTTTATAATTTCTGGAGTTCTTTTAACATTGCTTTTGCAAAGTTTTCATCCTGTACCGCAAGGCTGGCGCGGAATTCTTTTCCGCAGAATCTGCCCAGTTCTTCTTTGTTGGCAATAAAGTAGATCGGTACTTCGTAAAAATCACACATGTTCTGGAATTTTTTCCTTGTATTCTGGGATGCATCATCTGCAACCAGAACCAGGAAGCCTTTCCCTGTCTTGACAGATTTCTCTGTCGAAAATTCTCCACTGGCAACCTTGCCGGCTTTTGTGGCAAGCCCCAGAAGAGATAACACTTTATTGTTGTTTTTCAATCTTACTTAACTCCTTTTTCAGGTCTTCGTAGACCTCTTCGGGAACGCTGGTCTTGAGGGACCGTTCGATCCCGTGATTGCGGATCGCTTTGTCAAGGCATTCGGTGGATGGACATACATAGGCACCCCTTCCGTTCTTTCTGCCTGTGGTGTCAAGAACGATCTCGTCTTCCGGTGTCTTAAGGACACGGATCATTTCTTTTTTGCTTTTCATTTCTCTGCAGCCGGTACACTGGCGCATCGGAATTTTATTTTTTGTCTTCATAGATCTTATTCTTCTGTTGTCTCTTCTTCGGAAACCTCTTCAGAAACTTCTTCTGTTTCTTCTGCTTCCTGAGACTCTTCTACGTTTTCTGCATCTTCTGCTGCTTCGTCTTCGTAAAATTCTTCTTCCTCATCATAGTCGTAAAGATCACCGGACTCTTTTGCCTGTGTCTCACTCTTGATGTCGATCTTGAATCCTGTCAGGCGGGCTGCAAGACGTGCATTCTGTCCTTCTTTACCAATTGCAAGAGAAAGCTGGTAGTCCGGAACAACAACAAGTGCTGTCTTCTCTTCCGGATCAGCCATTACTGCAATGACTTTGGCCGGGCTTAATGCATTCTCAATAAGGATCGCCGGGTTTTCGTCCCAGTTGATGATATCGATCTTCTCGCCGCGTAGTTCCTCTACGATGGAGTTTACTCTCGCACCGTTCATACCAACGCATGCTCCAACCGGATCTACGTCAGGATCATTGCTCCATACAGCGATCTTGGTACGGGAACCTGCTTCTCTGGCAATGCTCTTGATCTCTACTGTGCCGTCTCTTACTTCGGCAACTTCGGATTCGAAGAGGCGTTTTACGAGACCCGGATGTGTTCTGGATACCTGGATACGCGGTCCTTTTGGAGTATCCTTAACTTCCAGGATGTATACCTTGATATGTTCTGTCGGATGGAATTCTTCTCCCCTGACCTGCTCATTCTCAGCGAGGATCGCATCTGCCTTGCCAAGATTGATGCTGACATTTTTGCCCATGACACGCTGTACGATACCTGTAACGACTTCTTTCTCCATTCCGTAGTACTGATCGTAAAGAACTTTGCGCTCTTCCTCACGGATCTTCTGAAGGATGACGTTCTTAGCATTCTGTGTTGCGATACGTCCGAATTCCTTGGACTGGATCTGAACTTTGATCACGTCTCCGAGTTCTGCGTTGGCATTGATCTTCTGTGCGTCTGTAAGGGAGATCTCCAGTGCAGGATCCTCTACGAATTCCTTTACTTCACGCTCAGCGTAAACACTGAAATCACAGGTTTCAGGATTGATCATTACATGTACATTATCAGCTTTACCGAAATGGTTCTTACATGCCTGGATCAGAGACTGCTCGATTGCTCCCAGAAGTGTATCCTTACTGATATTTTTTTCTTTTTCCAGGACATTCAGAGCGTCCATTAACTCTTTGTTCATTTTTTTTATTTCCTCCTCATTTTATCAAAGCATATAGGTGCATCGTATTATTCATTAATCAGTTAAAATTCAATTGCCAGCCGGATCAGGGCTATGTCTTTCTTTTCAAATGTGCGTAAGGTGCCGTTTTCGTCCTCCTCGATCGTCACACTGTTATCATCATATGCGTTTAAGATCCCGCAGAATTCCTTTTGTTTCTCTATCGGACGATAGGTACGGATCTCTACCAGTTTGCCCATACTTCTGACAAAATCCTTCTCTTTCTTTAATGGTCTGTCAAGACCTGGGGAACTGATCTCCATAATATAGCTGTCTTCGATAAAATCATCCTCATCCAGCTTGTCGCTGAACGCGCGGCTTACTGCTTCGCAGTCATTGACCGTGATCCCGCCCGGCTTGTCGATGTATCCTCGAAGATACCAGTTGCCTGCTTCCTTGACGTATTCTACATCTACAAGTTCAAAACCTGCTGCCTCAACGATCGGTGCCAGCATTGCCTCTGCCTTCTGTTCATATTCATCTCGTCTGCTCATATTTTCCACCTGCCTTTCGCACATCAGGATGATCGCAGAACTGCTTATAGTAATCAATCTCGCAAAAAGAGTGGACCGAAGTCCACTCTCTGATCATCCGTTATCATGTTATTTCATATAATAGCACCATAAGGTCTGAAAAGCAAGGATTTTTTGAAATCTCTTGTTATATCCTTGGTTTGATGCCTTTGGTATCGCGTTTTCCGAGGCGTACTTTGTTCAGGGAGTACTCCTTGTCGTGGTAGGAGATCGCATATTCCTGGTGTCCTCCAAGAAGGTATGCATGCTCCAGATAGTCTCCGTCTGCAAGCTTCATCCCACGCACGCCGAGAGCTGCTCTCTTGGCGGTGGAAATTTCCTGTTTGAGGAAACGGAGGAAATAGCCGCCGCTGCTTTGGAATACTACCTGCTCCATCTCACCTGCACTGCCGACAAAAATAAGTTCGTCATCCTCGGCAAGTTTCGTGGATGCGATCGTTCTCTTGGTCACATCAAACTCAGCACCGTCAACCAGTTTACACATGGATGTCTTTGTCACAAAAAGGATCTGATCCTGTTTGATCTGTCCAAGCGGTGCCACATATAGCATCTGCTCCTGGCTGCTGTCATAGTTGCTTAAGTTGTCTACCGGTGTTCCCTTGTCTCTGAAACGTACCAGCGGAATATCGACTGCCTTAATCGTATGCATCTTGCCCTTGTCCGTAAAGATGCAGATCTTGTCCGTGTTCATGCACAGGAATACGCAGCGGTTCTCATTGTGTGCTGCTTCTTTGTTTCGTTCATAGGCATTTTTGTCGATCAGCTTCATATAACCAAAGCGGTCCATCAGGAAGCAAACTTCTGTCTCTTCCATCTTCTTCTCCTCGTAGACAGCTTCCTCGGCATTCTCGATGGAAGTACGGCGTTTGCTGCCGTATTCCTTCTTGATGCCGTCCAGTTCCCTGGTGATTACTGCTGCCATGGAGTCGTAATTATCCAGGATATCCTTGTATTCGGCAATATTCTTCATCGTCTCCTGATAGTCTGCCTGAAGTGCCTCGATCTCCAGTCCGATCAGCTTATAGAGACGCATATCCAGGATCGCACCTGCCTGCTTCTCTGTAAATTTGAGCTTTGAAGCGGCTTTCTCACTTGCCTTGATCCTGAAACGGATTCCTTCTGTCACGCCCTCTACCAGACATTTCTTGACCTGCTCACGGTTCTTGCTTCCGCGCAGGATCTCGATGATCAGGTCGATCACGTCACATGCCTTGATAAGACCTTCCTGGATCTCTCTCTTCTCCTGCTCTTTGTCAAGAAGGGTCCTGTATTTCCTTGTTGTGACATCAAACAGAAATTCCACATGGTGCTCGATGATCTGCTTAAGGCTTAATGTCTCCGGTCTGCCATCTGCAACCGCCAGCATATTTACACCAAACGTATCCTCGAGACGTGTTTTCTTGTACAGCATATTGGTGAGATTTTCTACATCGGTGTCTTTTTTGAGTTCCAGAACGATACGGATTCCCTCCTTGGAGGACTGGTTGGAGATGTCCACGATGTCTGTAGTCTTCTTCGTCTCGACCAGGGATGCGACATCATTCAGGAATTTACCGATATTTGCTCCGAGCATCGTATACGGGATCTCTGTGATGACAAGCTGCTTCCTGCCGCCCTTGAGTTTCTCGATCTCTACTCTTCCACGGAGACGGATCTTGCCGGTTCCGCTCTCGTAGATCTTGCGGAGGTCATCCTTGTTGACCACAAGACCGCCGGTCGGAAAATCCGGTCCTTTAATATAACGCATCAGCCCCTTGACACTGATCGTATTGTCCTTCATGTATGCCTTGACCGCATCTACGACTTCACCGAGATTATGCGGCGGGATGCTGGTCGCCATGCCGACTGCGATTCCCTCTGCACCATTCACCAGAATATTCGGGATCTTGACAGGAAGAACCGACGGTTCTTTCTCTGTCTCATCAAAGTTCGGCACAAAATCAACAACATTCTTATCAAGGTCTCCAAGAAAAACTTCCTGTGTCAGTTTCTCCAGACGTGCTTCTGTGTAACGCATCGCCGCAGCGCCGTCGCCCTCGATGGAGCCGAAGTTTCCATGTCCATCTACCAGCGTCCTGCCCTTCTTGAAGTCCTGCGCCATAACGACCAGCGCATCATAGATAGAGCTGTCTCCGTGCGGATGATATTTACCCATTGTATCTCCGACGATACGGGCACATTTACGGTACGGGCGGTCATAACGGATCCCGAGTTCATACATATCATATAAAGTTCTTCTCTGTACAGGCTTCAGACCATCTCTTACATCCGGGAGTGCTCGGGAGATGATAACGCTCATGGCATAATCGATATATGATTTCTGCATGATCTCCGAATAGTCTGTACGGATCACATTTTCCTGTTTTGTTTCCATAAAAAATCCCTTCCTTAGATGTCAAGTTCCGCGTCTGCTGCATGTTCATAAATGAACGCCTTACGCGGCGGTACTTCGCTTCCCATAAGAATCTCTGTCACGCTGGATGCCAGACGCGCGTCCTCGATCTCCACACGCTTCATCCTTCTTGTCTCCGGGTTCAGCGTTGTCTCCCAGAGCTGTTCTGCATCCATCTCTCCAAGACCTTTGTATCGCTGGAGCGTAAAGCTGCCCGGTTTGTGCGCCTTACGGTATTTCTCCAGTGCCTTGTCGTCGTAAAGATATTCTTCCGGGCCTTTTTTCGGCATTGCCTTGTAGAGAGGCGGCATTGCGATATAGACATGTCCCTCATAGATCAGTTCCGGCATAAAACGATAAAACAGTGTCAGAAGAAGTGTCGAAATATGTGCACCATCGACATCGGCATCGGCCATGATCACGATCTTGTCATAGCGGAGCTTGCTGATATCAAAGTCGTTGCCGTATCCTTCGGAAAAACCGCATCCAAACGCATTGATCATCGTCTTGATCTCTGCATTGGCAAGAACCTTGTCGATCGTTGCCTTCTCAACGTTGAGGATCTTACCACGGATCGGAAGGATCGCCTGATAATTACGATTTCTGGCTGTCTTGGCAGAACCGCCTGCGGAATCTCCCTCTACGATAAATATCTCACACTGGGATGGATCTTTCTTCTCACAGTTGGCAAGCTTGCCATTGGAATCAAAGGAATATTTCTGCTTGGTCAGAAGGTTTGTCTTGGCTCTCTCCTCGGTCTTGCGGATCTTGGCTGCCTTCTCTGCACAGGAAAGGATCGCCTTGAGTGTCTCCAGATTTCTGTCAAAATAGAGGACAAGCTGCTCGCCCAGGACCTTGCCTGTCGCTTTGGCAGCATCCTGGTTGTCGAGTTTTGTCTTAGTCTGTCCTTCGAATCTCGGTGCAGGGTGTTTGATGGAAACAACTGCTGTCATTCCATTTCGGATATCCGCTCCTGTAAAATTCGGATCCTTGTCCTTGATGACACCGATCTCTCGCGCATAACTGTTCATGACAGTCGTAAAAGTTGTCTTAAATCCTGTCAGGTGTGTACCGCCCTCTGCATTGTAGATGTTATTACAGAAGCCCAGAACATTCTCGCGGAAATCACTGGTGTACTGGAAAGCCACCTCTACCTGGATGCCGTCTGCCTCTCCCTTAAGGTAGACCGGCTCATGAAGTGCCTCAGAACTGTGGTTCAGATCACGGATGTATCCGATGATCCCCTCCGGCTCATGGTATTCCAGTTTCTCCGGCTCCGCACCGCGCAGATCCTCGAAATAGATCGTCAGGGCAGGATTCAGGTATGCTGTCTCATGGAGACGGCTCTTGACCTCTGTTGCAGAGAAACGGGTCTTCTCAAAGATCTCCGGGTCCGGAAGGAAATTGATGCAGGTTCCGGTCGCCTTCGTGCGTCCAAGTTTCGGGAGAAGCCCCTCCTCCAGTTCGATGGTCGGGATTCCCCTCTCATAATGGTCATGATGTACATATCCATCCCTGCTGATCTTGATATCCAGATAAGTAGAAAGCGCATTAACAACAGAGGAACCGACACCGTGGAGACCGCCGCTGGTCTTGTATGCGGCATTGTCGAACTTGCCGCCTGCATGCAGGGTCGTAAAGACAAGACGCTCCGCGGACATTCCTTTCTCATGCATATCTACCGGGATTCCTCGTCCGTTATCTGTTACGGTCGCGGAACCGTCCTTCTCCAGTGTCACATGGATCTCACTGCAATATCCGGCAAGGTGCTCATCTACTGCATTGTCTACGATCTCATAGATCAGATGATTCAGTCCCTTGCGGGATACACTTCCAATATACATACCCGGTCGTTTCCGGACTGCCTCCAGTCCTTCCAGAACCGAGATACTGCCAGCATCATAGGTTTGCTTTTTTGCCATGGGTATATTCATTTCCTTTCTTATGCTCCATTCGGAGCCTGATAGTTACTGTTCACTCCGTTCACAGCAACGCCTGATACTCAAACATTTGTTCTATATCATACCGTATCCTTCTGAATTTTTCAAGACAGTTTTTGGGGATTCGATATTCTTCGATAGATTTGGAAAAAAAAATAACCAGAGAAAACTCTGATTATTCTTAAGCAGCCAGTACGGGAATCGAACCCGTGTTTTCGCCGTGAGAGGGCGACGTCTTAACCCCTTGACCAACTGGCCACGCTGCTCTGCCGATTCTTCATTCTCACCTCGACAGATGTATATGTAGTTTGATTCGAGAAGTAAAACTTCTCAAGCAGCCAGTACGGGAATCGAACCCGTGTTTTCGCCGTGAGAGGGCGACGTCTTAACCCCTTGACCAACTGGCCATACTGCTCTGTCGATCTCTGTTCGCAACCGACTTGCTTAGTATATACCAGTGTTTTCAAAAATGCAAGTACTTTTTTTAATTTTTTTAAATTTTTTTGAAAAACTGAAAAACAGGGCTGTTTTCCGCATAAAACTGCGGCAGCAGCCCTGTCCTCATTCATTCAGATGATCTGTATCCTGTGCAGATCAGCCGAGATCGATCTTGAGATCTCCCGGCTTGATGATCCCTTTTGCACGGAAGATCTTGCCGATCACCCAGGTAATGAGTAATGGAAGCACAAAACAGATCAGAATCATTCCGACCCAGTCAAACGCTCCCGTTGTATATCCTTCCGGCATCTGTGCCCATCCTGTGATCACACCGATCGGTCCTACCAGACCGGAAGTTCCCATTCCGGATGAGATCGCAGGACCATTGTTCCGCATATGGAACACGCAGGTTGCGATCGGTCCGGTGATCGCAGAAGTGATAACCGGAGGGAGCCAGAGGACTGGTTTTTTCATCAGGTTCGGGACCTGGAGCATGGAAGTTCCCAGACCCTGTGCAACAAACCCGCCGATTCCGTTATCTGGAAAGCTCAAGATCGCGAAACCGAGCATATGTGCACAGCATCCTGCAGTTGCTGCTCCGCCTGCCAGTGCCAGTCCGTTCCAGACTTCCATTGTCACGCTGCCATCCGCAATACCGGCAAGGACTGCCCCGCCGCTGATGCCGATCGCGGCGCAGATCGCAGCAGAACTGATCGGAAGTGTCAGGACAACTCCGACTACTACTGATACGATGATCCCCATCCAGAATGGTCTTAAATCTGTTGCCCATCCGATAAAGGAACCAAGTGCATCGCAGACACTCTTGCATACAGGCGCCAGAAGCATCGCCAGAACTACGCCAACGATCACGGTGACTGCCGGTGTCACGATGATGTCGATCTTTGTCTCCTTGGAAACCAGTTTTCCGATCTCACAGGTGATGACTGCCACAAAAAATACTGCCAGTGGTCCGCCGGAACCGCCGATCGCATTGCAGGCGGCTCCTACTGCACATAAGGAATACATGACCAGCGGTGGCGCCTGAAGTGCATGACCGATCGCAAGTGCCATCGCAGCACCTGTCACACTGGTCGCATAACCACCGATCTCCAGAAGCTTCCCTGAAACGAAACTTCCCGGGCATACATTCTGCCCTATGGTGTTGATGATCGTACCGATCAGAAGTGACGCAAAAAGTCCCAGTGCCATGGAACCCATCGCATCGATCCCGTAGCGTTTGAACGATATGATCACGTTCTTCCGCTTCAGAAAGCTTTGTTTTTCGTTGCTCATAATCTCTTTCCCCTCGTAAAGTTTATTTGTTATCCAGAACTTTTTTATTCTTCCGGATCTTTGACCGGTTCTGCCGGGATGAACACTCTGGAATGGTTTTTCTCGGCTTTTTTCTGTTTTTTTGCTTTTTTCTGTGCTTCTGCGCAGAATTCCATCTGAGAATTGATGAGAGTTTTGCCTCTCTTATCCTGTTTCTCATACGTTCCATCAGGCTGAAGCAGATGTGCCTTTACATTGTCACGGAATTCCAGATCCAGGATGTGCTTGATCTCTTTCTTGATCTGCTCATCCTCTACCGGGAATACGATCTCGACACGGCGATCCAGATTTCGCGGCATCCAGTCTGCACTTCCCATGTAGATCTCCTCAGCTCCGCCATTCTGGAAGTAAAAGATCCTGCTGTGTTCCAGGAATTCTCCGACGATGGAGCGCACATGGATGTTTTCGCTCACTCCCGGGATTCCCACTTTCATGCAGCAGATGCCTCGTACCAGAAGATAGATCTGCACGCCGCAGGAAGAAGCATGATAAAGAGCTGAAATGATTGCCGGGTCACATAAAGAGTTCATCTTGGCAACAATGCATGCCGGAAGTCCTTGTTTCGCATGTTCTGCTTCTCTCTCGATCATCTGCAGGAAACGGTTTTTCATCCAGATCGGTGCCACGATCAGACGGTTCCAGCGCTTTGGCTCAGAATAACCGGAAAGCATGTTGAATGTAGCCGTCGCATCCTCTCCGAAACGTTCATCGCAGGTAAAGATACCGCAGTCTGTATAAAGTTTGGCTGTGGAATCATTGTAGTTACCGGTTGCCAGATGCACATAACGGCGGATACCGGTCTCTTCTCTTCGAACGACCAGAGTGATCTTGCTGTGTGTCTTGAGGCCGACAAGACCGTAGATTACATGGCAGCCGGCTTTTTCGAGCATTTTTGCCCAGACGATGTTATTTTCCTCGTCGAATCTGGCCTTCAGTTCCACCAGTACGGAAACCTGTTTACCATTTTCTGCTGCCTGTGCAAGCGCTGCGATGATCGGTGAATGGCCGCTGACGCGGTAAAGTGTCTGCTTGATCGCGAGAACACCAGGATCCTTCGCTGCCTGGCGCACGAAATCTACGACCGGATCAAAGCTCATATATGGATGATGCAGGAAGACATCTCCCTCGCGGATCACCTCAAAGATATCCTTGTCATTCTGGAACTGCGGCACAGGTGCCGGTGTATGTTTCGGGCTCTTGTACTCGTCAAAGCCTTCCAGTCCATAAAGTTTCATCAGCATGGTAAGATCCAGCGGTCCATTGATGCTGTAAATATCTGCTTCCTTGATCTCAAATTCTTTCTTGAGGATATCAAGAAGACGTGCATCCATCTTTTCTTCTGCCTCAAGTCGGATGACCTCGCCCCACTGGCGTTTCTTGAGCTGTTTCTGGATCTCTACCAGAAGATCCTCTGCCTCATCTTCGTCGATCGTGAGGTCCGCATTACGCATGATACGGTACGGATGCGCGCAGACAACATCATTGCTCAGGAAAAGCTTGCCGATATTGCGCTCAATGATCTCTTCCAGAAGGATCACGGTACGGTCGCCTTTTTTTGCGGAAGGGATCTCTACGATCCTTGGAAGTACAGAAGGCACCTGAACGGTGGCAAATTCCAGCTCTTTGGTATGTTTTTTGTTATTTTTCTTGGCGATCAGTGCGCCGATATTCAGAGTCTTATTGCGGATGAGTGGAAATGGTCTGGAAGAATCCATGGCCATCGGAGTCAGTACCGGATACACATTGTCCTCGAAATACCGGTCAACAAATTCCTGCTGTTTCTGGTTCAGATCCTCATGCTCTGCGATCAGGTGAAGTCCCACTTTCTCAAGTGCCGGAAGGACAGAACGGTTGAATGTGCTATACTGTACTTTTACGAGTTCATGTGTCTGTTTGCTGATCTCACGGAGCTGTTCTTCGGAGGTCATTCCTGCGATATCCTTTTTCTTATAGCCTGCATGCACCTGATCCTTGAGGGATGCGACACGGACCATAAAAAACTCATCCAGGTTTGAAGAGGTGATGCTTAAGAATTTCAGTCTTTCAAACAGGGGGAGGGATTTATCCCTGGCTTCGCTCAAGACTCTCTCGTCGAATTTCAGCCAGCTTAATTCCCTGTTTACATAGTATTCCGGTTTTTCAAATTTACTTAAATCCATATTTTTCCTCCTCTACGCTCTGCGGCGGCGTTTCAGCACAAGATGTATTCCAAAGACTTCCTCAAAGAACGCTACTTTGTCCTTGAGAAGTCCAAGTTCCAGAGAAATGTCACGGCTGGAGTCGATCATAAGCTGCAGTTCTCTGTCTTTGAGCACAGCCTTGAGCCCCTGCACTTTCTGATAATGGCTGCGGTCCATGGCATTCGCAAGGCGAAGGATCGCGGTCAGTTTCGCTACCAGAAGATAACGTTCCTTGTCGAGTCCCGGACCATCGTCATAATTTCCGTAATAAACGAATTCTGTCGTATTATAACGTACCGCGCTGGCAATGACTCTTCGCTCTTCCGTGGAAAGTCCGATGATCTCGGTCGCCATGATGATGCGGTAAGAACACTCTGCCACATCGCCCATGCTGATGTATTTACCGCAGTCATGGAGCTGTACGGCGATCTGGAGAAGAAGACGTTCTCTTGCACCCATACCGTGGACTTTCTTCATGCTGTCAAAGATCGTCAGTGCGATATCCGTTGTACCCTGGATATGGTTTTTGCCGCTGGAATAGCGTTTGGCAATGTTTCTGGAAGCAACCAGAATGTCATTTTCGAAATTGTGGGCGCTCTTGATGAACTTCTTCTTTTCTCCGTAATCATAGGCAATTCCGTCAAGAAGAGAAACTCCCGGAACCCAGACTGCCTCTGCCTGGAAAATGTCGAGGAAATTTTTGCAGATGACCATCGTCGGAACGATCAGGGACGCATACTCCAGATCGATCCCCATCTCATCTGCCAGTGCCTGCTCTGTCTTGTATACCGTTTCCTCATAATGCTTTCCGAACTCTTCCATTGTGAGGATATGCTCTCCGATATGCTCCTGAAAGATCGTATCTGCAAGAAAATCCCCCATCAGGATCACATTTTTGATCTCCCGGTCTTTCAGATACAGCCGCTGAAAAGCGGTCAGGTCATTTCGGATAAATTCCAGGATCAGCTGGTCGTAATGCGTCGTGGTCTTCTCAAGTTCTTTGAGCCGTTCACGGATACGCATGCTTCCCATCTTGAGGCTCTGTGTTGTTACAAGTGCATCCTTGTCAAAAAGAGACACCTGCAGCCCACCGCCTCCGACATCCAGGATCGCAGTTCCCTTCTGGATCATCTTTTTGAAGCTGGATTCTTTTGCCGCGATCGATTTGTAGCCCAGGAAATGCTGCTCTGCATTGCTGAGGATCTCTACATGGATCCCTGTACGGCGATAGATCTGTTCCTGAACGATCAGCGGATTTACCATCTCACGGAATGCACTGGTCGCACAGGCACGATAATCGGAAACTCCGAATTCCTTCATCATCTTGTCAAAATCCTTCAGGATTCCGCAGATCGCATCTACGACCTCAGGTTCCAGTCTTCCCGATGAATAGGCTCCTTTTCCGATCTCCAGGCGGTATCTTACATCGCTCAGCTGGCGGAATCCGATCTTTTTGGAAAGCTCAAAGATCTTCATGCTGACTTCATAAGAACCGATATCGATCGCTGCAAATGTTGTAATTGCCATATCCCATACCCCTTCCTGTTTATCTATTAGTTTTCCTCTTTTCCGAGAAGGTGATCAATAAACTGCTGTGCAGTTCTTCCGGTAAGTCCTCCATGAGAGATCTCCCATTTGCCAGCTTCCGCAAGGAGCTGGTCTTCCGGCATCTGGATGCCATGACGGGCTGCCAGTGTCTTGACGATCGTGTGGAATTCCTTACGGTCTGGTGCACCGAAGTAGATACGAACGCCAAAACGATATACCAGAGAAAGTTTTTCCTGTACGGTATCAGAGGAGTGGATATCGTCACTATCTCCAACTTCCAGTTTGTCCCCTGCTCTTTCACGGACAAGGTGACGACGGTTGCTGGTCGCATAGATCAGGATGTTGTCCGGTTTACGCTCCAGACCACCTTCGATCACAGCTTTCAGATATTTGTATTCGATTTCAAATTCTTCGAAGGAAAGGTCATCCATATAGATGATAAACTTGTAATTGCGGTCCTTGATCTGGGCAATGATCTCGTTCAGATCCTGGAACTGATGCTTGTAAGCTTCAATGATACGAAGTCCCTCATCATAATACTGGTTCAGGATTCCCTTGATGCTGGAAGATTTACCTGTACCTGCATCACCGAACAGCAGACAGTTGTTTGCTTTTCTGCCTCGGACAAATGCTTCTGTGTTTTCGATCAGTTTCTGTTTCGGGATCTCATAGCCTACCAGGTCATCCAGACGTACATGTGCGATCCTTGTGATCGGAACGATCTGTGCTTTTCCATTCTCGTCTTTCTCGATACGGAAAGCCTTATGAAGTCCCAGCTTGCCTACGCCGAAATCCTTGTAGAACTGGACCATATCTTCCATGAATTCCTTTGTATCCTTGGCTGCTGCCAGTGTGCGGCTCATCTCGCAGATACGGTCGCGGATACGTTTGTTGAACATCTTTCCACTGTCCTTCGGTGCCTGATAGTCGCAGAGGATACCGCAGCAGGAAGTATGGAATACTTTGTCCAGAAGATTCAGGTCAAAATCATACAGTTCCTTGAAGATTGCAAAATCATGGAGTGCCAGCTCATTGATGCTTCCGTCGATATGTCCACGGATCTCGCTCGCGGTGCTGAATGCATTCTCGTTGTTCACAAGAAGCAGAGTCAGATAATTGTGCCACAGGTTTCCTGCAAATCCATAGGAACCTGCTGTCTCGATCAGACCATTGACACATTCATAGAAATCTTCTTCCATTTCTTTTGCGTTTACGGCTGACTTCTCACAGGCATCCATAAGTGCTGTCATCTTGTCAAGGATCTCTCCATGTTCAAATCCTCTGTATAATACGCATTCTTTTACTCTGGTCATTTTTATATTTCCTCCTGCTGTCCGTAATTTCCAAGTACACGTACCCCGATCGCCTCTGCTTCAAGACCTCGAAGTGCATTTTTGACCGCCGGATCTTCCAGGTTTCCTTCGAAATCTACAAAGAAACGGTATTTCCAGTTCTGTCCCGGGATCGGTCTGGACTCGATCTTTGTCATGCTCAGGCTGTTGTAGATAAAATGTGACAGCATGTGATACAGAGTACCGCTTGCATGCGGCAGTTCGAAGCATACGCTGATCTTTCCTGCATTTTTCTCATAGATCGGTTTACTGCTGACAATGATGAAACGTGTCACATTCTGGTCATTGTGGCAGATGTTTTCGGCAAGGATGGAAAGTCCGTAGAGCTCGCCTGCTGCACGGCTTGCGATCGCCGCCTGGTTTCTCTTCTGCTCTTCCTTGATCCTCTTGGCTGAAGCTGCTGTGTTTTCTGCCTTGACGGTTTTCCATGACGGATGTTCTTCGAGGTAATGCTTGCACTGTGCAAGTGCCTGAGGATGGGAATAGACAGTGTCGATCTCGTCCACGGTCACACCCGGAAGTCCCAGAAGCACGTGCTGTACGCGGACGCCCTGCTCCCCGACGATATAGAGCTGATATTCTGTCAGAAGATCATAAATATCTGTCACGATCCCCTCTGTGGAATTCTCGATTGGAAGGACTGCATAATCAGCCTTGCCAAAAGCAACCTCCTCCATCGCTGCACGGAAGGTCTTGACATGGTAGCTGTTGATCTCCTCCGGGAAATATGCTCTCATGGCCGCATAGCTGTATGCACCCTCAACTCCCTGAAAAACAACGTTTACATCTTTGAGCGGAAGTTCGTCGACCATCTTATAGTTTCGCTCTGTTCCGACACCATTCTTGGTCAGAAGCTGGTACTGGCGTTTGCGGCTGATCGCCATGATCTGCTGAAAAAGCTCCTGCGCGCCAAGGCTGTTGAAGCTTCCATGTGCCTGATTCTTGAGAACATCCAGTTTGTCCTGTTCTCTCTTCGGGTCAAGTACCTGTTTTCCTGTGTGTATCTTGTATTCTGCGACATCCTCGCAGACTTTCATTCGTTTTTCAAATAACCGTAAAATCTCTTTGTCGATGACATCGATCTCCTTGCGGCATTCCTGTAAATCTATCATTCGTTATTCCCTTCCGATGCCGGTGATCCGAACACCTCTTTTCTTGTATTTACGATCCGGGTGATGTCCCCGATAAAGGACAGTGAGCCAAAGGACAGGATCACATCGTCTTTCCCTGCCATCTCAAACAGTTCCTCGACCGCTTTTGCGATATTTTTCTCCGCGTGGACATGTGGGTTGCATGGACGGATCGCTTCGGCAAGTTCCTCCGCCGGGAGTGCCCTCGGGTTATCCGGTGTCTCGATCGCAATGATCTGTTCTGCATAAGGGCAGAGTTTCCGGATAATATATGGATAATCCTTATCCCGGAAAACACCCATGATAAAAAACATCCTGCGGTCTTTGAAATATTTCCGTACAGAATCCTCGAGCATATCTGCCGCAGCCGGATTGTGTGCTCCGTCCACGATAAACAGCGGATCTCTGTGGATGATGGTCAGTCTTCCGTTCCAGTGGGTTGCCTTAAGTCCTTCCCTGCGCTGCTCTGTCGTGGTATGATAGCCTCTCTCATCCAGGATGCGTAAGGCTTCCAGTGCAAGGACTGCATTCTCTGTCTGGTAGGAACCGGCAAGTGAAAGCGTGTATTCCTCTCCGTTGTAGAGGAAACGCTGTCCGGTAAAATCTGCTTCCAGCACTTCTGCCTGGGAAATGTCTGCCGCACAGAGGTCTGCCCCTGCCTCATGACTCACGTTCTCTATGACCTTCAGTGCCTCCGGATCCTGTCCGATCGTTGCCACACTGCAGCCTGGCTTGATGATGCCGGCTTTTTTCTCCGCGATCTCTGCGATCGTGTTGCCAAGGAAGGACTGATGGTCCATACTGATCGGCACAAGAACGGCAAGTTCTGTCGTGCCGATCAGGTTTGTCGCATCTGTGATGCCGCCCATGCCGACTTCCAGGATGACCGGATCACATTTTTCTTCTGCAAAAAATAAAAATGCCACCGCCGTTTCGATTTCAAATGGGGTGGGATGCGCGAGACCTTCTGCGGTCATTTCTTCGATCACTGCAGCAACCCTGGTCGTATGTTTCGCAAACTGCTCTCTGCTGATCGGTTTTCCCTCCACCTCGATCTTTTCTCGATAAGAATATACGGATGGGGAAATATACCGTCCAACGTGATATCCGGCATTGGTCAGTGTCGTATATAAATACGCGATCACGGATCCCTTGCCGTTGGTTCCTGCTACATGAACATATTTAAGCTGATCCTGGGGATTGCCAAGACGCTTCATGATTTCCTTTATATTGGTAAGATCCAGGGCACCGCCCGCGTACTGCTCTGCGTCTCTGATGTATGCCCTGCTTTGCTGATAATCCATTTTTGTATGCTCCTGTTTTCAATATAAATAATACTGCGGATTGTTCCACAACAAACTGTTTCCTCAATCTTAGTATTACTAATAAATATACCATCTGCGTATTGTTTTTTCAAGAGTCGTGCATACTATCTATAAGCAAATTTCTTACTAAGGAGTTTTTTATGAACCAGAATCTGACAAACTTTTTTCTCTGCGGCTCGATCGGATGGTGCATGGAGATTTTCTGGACCGGGCTTCACTCCCTTTTGTCCGGCCAGTGGACAATGACAGGTAAAAGTTCGCTTCTCATGTTCCCTATCTACGGCTGTGCCTCCATCATCGCTCCTTTGTATGCACGGATCTCCTCCCTGTCTTTCGTCTGCCGCGGACTTCTCTATATGCTGGGATTTTATATGGTCGAATTCATAAGCGGCAGTTTTCTCAGAGAAATCGGCATCTGTCCATGGGATTACTCCGCCGCCCGTTTTCAGTACAGAGGAATCATCCGGCTCGACTATGCTCCTCTCTGGTTTGCCGCAGGATTGATTTTTGAAAAAATACTTACGAAATCTGCTTGAAAAATCGATTCTTGTAGTATATGATTGTGCAAGAGAGAATTTTATTGAATTTTCGCAACATCAATAAGGGAGGTTTCTTATGAGACATTTAATGAGCCCGCTGGATCTTTCCAAAGAAGAACTTGACGATCTTCTGACTCTTGCCAGCGACATTGAAAAAAATCCATCAAAGTATGCGCATGTCTGCGATGATAAGCGACTTGCCACCTGTTTTTACGAACCAAGTACACGTACACGTTTAAGCTTTGAGGCAGCCATGATGAATCTTGGCGGCAAGGTTTTAGGTTTCTCTTCTGCCGGTTCCAGTTCCGCTGCCAAAGGCGAAAGTGTTGCCGATACGATTCGTGTCGTTTCCTGTTATGCAGATATCTGTGCTATGCGTCATCCGAAAGAAGGTGCTCCGCTCGTAGCTTCTATGGCTTCTTCTATTCCTGTTATTAACGCCGGTGACGGTGGTCATCAGCATCCTACTCAGACCCTCACTGATCTTCTTACTATCCGTTCCCTCAAGGGAAGACTTGACAACCTTACGATCGGTCTGTGTGGCGACCTGAAATTCGGACGTACCGTTCATTCTCTGATCGAGGCACTGGTACTTCGTTATTCAAACGTTAAATTTGTCCTGATCTCACCGGAAGAACTTCGCGTACCAAGCTACATCCGTGAAGATATCCTTGAGAAGAATAACGTAGAATTCGAAGAAGTAGAGCGTCTGGAAGATGCACTTCCGAAGCTTGACATCCTCTACATGACACGTGTACAGAAAGAACGTTTCTTCAACGAAGAAGATTACGTACGCATGAAGGATTTCTACATCCTCGACAAACAGAAAATGGAACTGGCTCCGAAGGATATGTTCATTCTTCATCCGCTTCCGCGTGTGAACGAGATCGCTGTTGAAGTAGATGATGATCCGCGTGCCGCATACTTCAAGCAGGCACAGTATGGTGTCTATGTCCGTATGGCACTGATTCTTAGATTACTGGAGGTGGAAGTATAATGTTAAACGTTGGAGCACTTCACGAAGGTTTCGTACTTGACCATATCAAGGCCGGCAAAGCCATGACCATCTATCATGACCTGAAACTCGACAAACTTGACTGCACCGTTGCCATCATCAAAAATGCAAAGAGCAACAAGATGGGCGTCAAGGACATCATCAAAGTAGAATGCCCGATCGAAAACCTCGACCTGGACATCCTCGGTTTCATCGATCACAATATCACCGTCAACATCATCAAAGACGAGAAGATCGTTGAAAAAAGAATCCTGAAGCTTCCAAAGCAGATCACAAATGTTATCAAATGCAAGAACCCTCGCTGCATCACTTCCATTGAGCAGGGTCTGGATCAGGTATTTATCCTTTCCGACCCGGAAAAAGAAGTTTACAGATGTAAATACTGCGAAGAGAAATATCGCGGCAAACGTAATAAATAATCCTGTCTTTTAATAATACCCAAAAGCGACCATACAGGAACTTGGATGTGTTCTTGGATGGTCGTTTTGTTTTATCTGATATGTTTCTTTAGCCAGTCTATCAGAATCCCACTATATGGTTCTTTCATTTCACGCTGCTCCATATAATTTTTATAAATTTTTCATATCAGTATTGTCTTGCTTTTTTATTTAATTTTATCCAAAAAGTCAAAAAAAACGGCATAATCTACACTTCTGTAAATTATGCCGATGTTTATGGCCTTTATTCTTATTTCTGTGCGAGCCGGTCGATAAGCCGGGTTATGTCGTTGAGTGATCATCTATCTAGGCCAGCCGTTGCCAGCTGGCTCGAGCGACCCACCTGAAAGCACGACGGGCAGCCGTATCGCTTTCGTTTCGGTCTTGCTTCAAATGGAGTTTACATGTGCCCGTTCTGTTACCACAACGGCGGTAGTCTCTTACACTGCCTTTCCACCCTTACCTCCAAAGGAGGCGGTTTATTTCTGTTGCACTGGTCTGGGAGTCACCTCCACCGGACGTTATCCGGCATCCTGCCCTGTGAAGCCCGGACTTTCCTCGTCTGTACCCTTTCGTCTGTACAGCCGCGATCACCTGGCCTGCTCGCACGAATGCTATTCTAACACGAATCCCGCTTTAAGTAAAGTACTATAAATAAGTAAATTGAAAAATTATAACCGGCTGCTTTACTTAACCTTTACAGTCACTCTTTTATATACACCATTGCTGGCAAGAATATATATGCTGCAGCTTCCCTTCGCCTTTGCCCGGATCACCCCGTTTTGGCTTACCGTTGCAACTTTGCTGTCGGTAGTGTAATAGCGGTAGGAACTCGGGTGGGAAAGCAGTTTCTTTTTACGGTTCTCACTTGTAAGCTGACACTTCAGCCTGAAGGTTTTGCCCGGTTTCAGGATAACTGTGGTCCTGTTTACTTTAATCGAAAAAGCATTTGTTGTACGTGCCTTTTTCATGGCAACATGCACTTCATTGGATTTGGCAATGTAGATTTTTCTGCCTTTCACCATTTTATAAGCAGCAACAAAATACTTATACTCACGGTTCGACTTCAGATTCTTATGTGTCATGGAAAGCTTTCCATTTTTAACCGTTCCGGCCTTTTTATAATTTATGCTTCCGTCACAGTAGCACCAGAAAACATCATAACCGGCTGCACCAGGATACTTTCTCCAGGAAACGACAATGCTGTTCTTCTGTGCCTTGCCCGCTGCAAAAAATACCGGAAGTTTCAGACGATAAACGTCCTTCCCGCTCAGTTTGGACTGATCGGCCTGCTCGATCGTGAAGATACCTTTCCTGAAAGTAATCCTGTAATTTGGATTAGAACCGGAAGCCTGGGAAACTGTGATCGGATAGATTCCCACCTTTTCACCGGCTTTTCGTTTTACTGTGATTCCTGATAAAGTGTCTTCTCCCACCAGACCTTTCGCCGTATAAGTAAGGACAGGATCTGCTTTACCGGCGATTTTATTCTTATTGTCAGCAGTTACCGTGATATTTTTCGGAGCGACCGTTATAATCACTTCTCTGGAAACAGCAAGATAATTCTGGCTCTCATCCATGGAAACTGTGATCTTCGCTGTTCCTGCATTTCTGATCGTCACGGTTCCATCCTCGCTTACCGTGGCAACTTCTTTATTATCACTTGCAAACCGAATAGCAGACTCTGTGTCTTTCGCCTTTGCCGTGATCTTAAATGCCGGATCTCCGTAAGTCACTTTATAGGAAAGCTTATCTACAACAAGACTGTGACCGAGCTTTCTGACAGTTATGGTGACTTCTTTCTGCGCTGCTGTATAGTTTGCAGTCTCTGCAAGAAAAACAGTCAGAGTTGCTGTGCCGGTTCCTGCGATCGTTACCATGCCGTTTTCGTCAACTGCTACAACTTTGTCGTCGCTGCTTGCATAAGTTTTCAGTCCATCACCCTTATTACTTACATTCAGCCTGAAAGTCTCTTCTCCATAATCCTTATCTGTGACCTCAGATACGCTGAGTGCCGGATCTGCCTTTGCTACGACAAATTCAGCGGAGGAACCTTCTGGTTTCAGGCTGTAATTCTTGTCTTTGATCGTTGCTGTCACGGTATAAGTTCCTGCGAGAGACGGTACTTCCGTTCCATTTACCTCGGTTCCGTCGTTTGCTTTGCCTGCATAAGTCAGAATGATCTCCGGATCATCCTCTCCCACCAGTCCGTTCAGAACTGCGGTCGCAGGAGTGATCGTTCCTTCATATGTTCCGCCATTTGGTGTGATCTTAACTGTAATCTCTTTCGGGACAACCGTCACGGTCACTTCTTTCTGATCCGCAGTATAGTTTGCACTCTGTGCAAGGGAAACGGTCAGGGTTGCGGTGCCGGCTCCAACGATCGTTACCACACCGTTTTTGTCCACCGTCACAACTTTATTGTTGCTGCTTGCATAAGTTTTCACGCCATCGCCTTTGTTGCTCACTTCCAGCTTAAAGGCTTCTTCTCCATATTTTTTGTCTTTGACTGCGGATACGCTGAGTGCCGAATCTGCCTTTGCTACGACAAATGCTGCGGATGAACCTTCTGGTTTCAGGTTGTAGTTCTTATCTTTGATCGTTGCTGTCACAATATAAGTTCCTGCAAGAGACGGTACTTCCGTTCCATTCACCTCGGTACCGTCATTTGCCCTGCCTGTGTATGTCAGGGTGACCTCCGGGTTATCTTTTCCCACCAGTCCGTTCAGAGCTGCGGTCGCAGGAGTGATCGTTCCTCCATATATTCCACCGTGCGGTGTGATCTTAACTGTGATCTCTTTCGGAGCAACCGTTATGGTGACTTCTTTCTGATCTGCTGTATAGTTTGCAGTCTCTGCAAGGGAAACGGTCAGGGTTGCGGTGCCGGCTCCAACGATCGTTACCACACCGTTTTTGTCCACCGTCACAACCTTGTCGTTACTGCTTGCGTAAGATTTCACGCCATCGCCTTTATTGCTTACTTCCAGCTTAAAGGCTTCTTCTCCATATTTTTTGTCTTTGACCGCGGATACGCTGAGTGCCGGATACGCCTTTGCCACAATAAATGCTGCAGAGGCACCCTCTGTTTTCAGGCTGTAATTCTTATCTTTGATCGTTGCTGTCACGGTATAGATTCCTGCAAGAGATGGCACCTTCGTTCCATTTACCTCTGTTCCGTCGTTTGCCCTGCCTGTGTATGTCAGGGTAATCTCCGGGTTATCTTTTCCCACCAGTCCGTCCAGAGCAGCCACTGCCGGGACAATGATTTCTCCATAGATCCCGCCGTTCGGTGCGATCTTCGCACTGATCTCTTTCGGAACAACCGTCACGGTCACTTCTCTGGAAACTGCGAGGTAATTCTGGCTCTCATCCATGGAAACTGTGATCTTCGCTGTTCCTGTATTTCCGATGTTTACAGTTCCATCTTTGCTTACTGTGGCAACCTCTTTATTATCACTTGCAAACTGGATACCGGATTCTTTATCTCCTGCCTTCGCTGTGATCTTAAATGCCGGATCTCCGTAAGTTACCCTGTAAGAAATCTTATCTACCACAAGGCTGTGTTCGATCTTTCCGACAGCTACGGTGACTTCTTTCTGATCTGCTGTATAGTTTGCACTCTCTGCAAGGGAAACGGTCAGCGTTGCTGTGCCAGTTCCAATGATCGTTACCACACCGTTTTTGTCCACTGTCACAACCTTGTCGTCACTGCTTGCGTAAGATTTTACGCCATCGCCTTTGTTGCTCACTTCCAGCTTAAAGGCTTCTTCTCCATATTTTTTGTCTTTGACTGCGGATACGCTCAACTGTGGATCTGCTCTCTTTATTGTAAATTCAGCAGAGCTGCCGTCTTCTTTCAGACTGTAATTGCTGTCTTTGATGGAAGCAGTCACCGTGTAGGTTCCGGCTTTGGACGGCACTTTTCCGTCTGCTGCAGTACCGTCGTTTGCCCTGCCTGCATATGTCAGAATGATCTCCGGATCATCCTCTCCCACCAGTCCGTTCAGAACCGCGGTCGCAGGAGTGATCGTTCCTTCATATATACCGCCGTTTGGTGTGATCTTAACTGTGATCTCTTTCGGGCTGATATCTGCTGTGGTACTTGTCTGCTGCCCGTTATCTGCCAGGATATAATCCCCTGCCGATCCGCCGCCCAGCACAGGCTTTGTGATCGTAACAGTTTTCCCTTTGGCTGCATTGCTGTCTGCAAAAGTACCTTCTGCACTTACTGTAAGGCTGTCACCTTTCACTGCTCCTGCAAACACGGCTTTGCTGTAATCCAGTTCCGCATCCGCTGTTCCGTCATATACCTTGCCTTTTGCAGTGATTCCGGAGATCACAACTTCCCGCTGCCGGATCGTATAAGCCTTCGTATCGGAAGCAGCGGTAAAATCACCATTTTCGGATACACTGACCCTGACTTCATAAGTTCCTGCGTGTATCGGGGCTTCTGTCTGCCAGGTTCCATTTACGTTGTATTCAACTTTGATATTGACATTGCTGTTTGTTGTATATGCCAGATCTGCCGGCTGTCCGTCGTATTCCTTATCCAGCGTACCTGTGATTTTTACATTTGCTGTCTGACGGCTGACATTTACTGCGATCTGGCTGTCGGCAGGTTTGTCACCGCCTTTGTATTCTGTCACACCCTGCGGATGATATGCAACTGTCAGTTTATAAGTGCCTGCTTCCAGAGTATCCAGATACTCTCCGCTGAATGTGATCCTGTCTTCGAAAACTGTATAATCCTTTCCCTCTGTCAGAGTGGTTTCTCCGTTTCTTACAGACGCTACGGTGTTTCCATTTAATGTTACTTTCGCGTCCACGGAAGCTTTGGTTGTTCTTGTGTAGTCGATGGAAGAATCCACAACTACAGAATCTTTAAATACAGCTACCCCATCAGAATTGACGATCGTCTGGTTTCCTGCATTGTCTGTAACACGGGCATAGACCACATACCTGCCGCTTTCTGTCAGGGAAAGTTTCTCCTCTGCATTCCATGGAAGCCATGTGCCGTTTGCATCATAGGATTCCTCCGCACTGACCGCCTGGTATTCTACAGAAGCAATTCCACTGGCACTATCTGCACCTGTGATGTCAACAGAAACCTTATCCTTGAACCAGTAACCATAAGTAATATTCTTCAGGGAACTGTCAAATGTATTTTCCCCGATCCGGATACTGCCTGACGGCATTCCGGTATCAATTTTGAAGGTTACTGTTTTTTTATCGGTAACGGCACCTGTTGCAGTCTCTTTCAGATAATATCCTGCAGACTGTTCTCCCTGCTCTGTGTAATCCCCAAGCGAATCCTTCCAGTCTGTTTTGTCCATCGATATCTGGTATCCACTGTCCGGTACAAGTTTCACAGGGCTTATATACCAGTCATTGTTACCTTTCGTTCCGGAAACCTGTGCAGCTGCTGAACTCTGCAGATAACTGATGCTCCAGTTCTAGGAAACACCCGTGGCACCGGTAAGTGTATAGTTATCATTTCCAAGGTCTGTTACCGTTGCAGTATAGCTGTCACCTGCTTCTGTCTGTGTATTGCCTTTATAGGCAATTGCAAAAGAATCGCCCTCTACTGCATTCGCAACTGTCGCCGATACGCTCTGCTCACTTCCTGTATAAATCAGATCTGTTTTCGACCAGGTTAAGTCTGCCGGAAGTGGTGCGATCATGAAGGAAGTTTCCGCTTCTGCCCCTGCATAGTTTCCATTCTCCGGCACAACCACTTTCACATAGTAAGTACCTGCGTTCTTTGGTACTCCTCCATTTGTGGCTGCACCATCTGCTGCGGTCGTCATATCTGTACAGCCGGCATCTGTATAGTACGTACAGGTAAAACCGGAGGCGTCGTATAACGCCGTGATGTCACTTTCACCTGACTTAACTGTTATGCTTGGTGTATTCGCCTTCTGTCCATAGGTCCAGTCATCCATGGTCACTGTCGGATTAATTTTCGCTTTTTTAATCTCAAAATCAGCACTTATGGTCTGGCCGCCAAGCGTGACTTTTACCGTATATTGTCCCGAATTTACCGGTGCGGCACCTTCACTTGTAGCACCGCTGTTGCTGCTGTTGGTCTTCGTGCCGTCTTTCAGATAATATACGATATCCGCTTCATTATCTGTCTGATAAGCAATGCCATTTGTCACGGTTGCTCCGGTATAAGTATTGCCGGAATAGTATGCATCAGCTGCTGCCAGGGTTAAATCTAATTTACCGGGATTAAATTCACAATCTGGCTTCGCCGTACATGTTGCAATGATTTTATCAGCACTTGTTGAATAACTCCATGAATGAAGATGATCACTTACGTACAGACACTTTTCAGTTGTATCATAACTTATAGAATGAAAGCCATCATCATAAGTAATCCTTTTGCACATCTCCGGAGACGTTCCAGGGGTTGTAATTGTACATGGGAAACTATTTACCTTAACACTTGCAGTTCCTTTGAAGTCATCTTGTATGGTAAATTTTTTTCCTGAAGACATGACAATATCGCAATCATTATTTTCAAAGGTTACATTTCCAATAGTAGCTGATACATTGGTTTGTCCTTCTAGATAAATTCCCCAATCAAAATTTTGAATTTTTCCACCAACAACTTTAATTTTCGCTGCATTTATTCCTATAGTTATAGGGCTCTTCTTCGAAGATGTTGATGTAATGGTTCCGCCATACATATTGACGGTTCCTCTTACAATACAACCCTCACCAATACCTGTATTACCGCCACAGTCCAATATCGTTCCATTTTGAATATTTATTGTTCCATCATTATCGAACCACCCATTCTTTACAATAATTCCATGGTCAAAAGAACCAGTTGCATTAAATTTAGCATTCTTAAGGTTAACAACCCCTCCGTTTTGAATTATGGGAACTCCACCGTCCGTTAAACCCTCATAAGTACCGCCCTCAAAAGTAACTGTTGCATCTTTATTTTTATTGTTCAGAAAAACATTATTATCAACATTCACCGTATACTCATTAATAATCGTTAACTCTTTACAAGCATTTTCTATACTAATAAAACAGCCATCATCATCCCCTGGCATATTAATGTCTCCAGTAATCTCCAGAGTAACTTTCTCTGTAGTGTCAAGAGTAATTACACCACCGAAGGGATCGCGAGGCCCAGTCTTAGTATATGTTCCACCCTGTACCGTATACGTTCCTCCTGAAGTGATCTTTACATTTTCCCCCGGCGAAATCGTATTTGCAGCCGCTGTTCCCACTGCCATCTCACTGCCGCTGCTAAAAAGAGCAACTCCATCCGTAAAGTCTTCCTCCACTTCCACGGCATCCTCAGTATCATCTTCATCCTGGGATTCTGAAAGATCCTGGATCTCCACTTCTCCACTTTCCTCAACATCCTCTGTCTCAGGTTCTTCTGCAGATTCTTCTGCAGCTTCAAAGATCACATCCTCATTGTCTTCGCCGTCTTCGAATTCCTGCATTTCCACATCAGCCGCCCAGATGAGGGATTCCGGTACCACAGATGTGATCAGCACTGTTCCTGTCAGAATCGCAGAAAGCAGTTTCCGGCTCTTTTTCGCTAATTCGTTTTTCTTCATTTTGTTCCGTTCCTCCTTCCACATTTTATATTTTATGAAATTATTATACTTTACAGAACAAAATTAAGTAATGCCCATCAGAAGCCAAAAAAGTGCCTTTTTTTCTGAAAAAAATATTACGGCGGTCGCAATTGACCGCCGTATGTATCTTTGTCTGTTATTTATTTACAAAAGGTTTCAGCTCTTCGCGCTTTTCCACACCCAGTGTCTGAAAAATGCGGGAGAGATAATGTTTGATCGTATTGACTGACATGGACAGGTGGTCTGCGATCTCCCGGTTGGTCCAGCCTTTGCTTGCAAGCATGGCTATGGAAAATTCCATAGGTGTCAGCTTATCTGTAACAGAGCTCTGAAGCTGTGGATTATGAATATCCATCCAGCCGCGGCTGAAAGCAATGACTACCTGTGAAAGCCGTTTGTAATTTTCCGGTTCTGTTGGTTTGATACAGGCTTCGATCTGGCCAAGCATCAGTCCGTGGTGCTCGATGAACGGTTCCAGAAATCCATCCGGTTTCGCCATGTTCCATGCTTTCATCAGGATTTCACTGGCCTCCTCGTGTTTCTTCTGGTTATTCAGGCACATGATGATCACGCAGTAGAGATACTCCATAGCAATGGGATAACAGCCATCAAGCATCAGAAAAACTGACTGACATAATCCCAGTGCCCGCTCATATTCTTCATTCAGATAAGCATTGTGTGCGAGGATATAGATTGCATAAGCACGAATACCCGCCGGCAGGTACGGCAGAAAATCCTTGAGAGGTGGAAGTCCGTCTGCCGGAAGATGCATCAGAACCGTTGCCAGATAGCCGGCAAAAACACAGGAAGCCATAACTTCTTCTGATGCAGAGTTTTCTTCTGCAAGACGAAGGCATTCCTGGATGTTTCGAAATCCCATCCTGGAAGCAGATGGATTTCCCAGCGTAAGATTGGAAAAAGAATACAAAAGTCCTGCGGACAGGCGCAGGCAGAGATCTTTGTCCTGCAGATAAAGCTCCGTAATGTTTCTGCATTCCTGCGCGCGTCCTGAAAAATAATATAACTCCGCCTGTGCGATCTGCCGTTGATCCGGATCCTGAAAAGCATCCACAGTAGCCTGTGCCTGTCCGGGAGCAAAGGAACTGTTTATCAAAGGCATAAGATGAGCGGAAAAAGAATCACACATCAAAACAGCTCCCCCCTACAAACTCCCGAAGAAGAGAGTTCCGTGGGATATCATCGCTCGGCACGGCGACAAAATAGTCAAAGAATTTCAGAAGGCGCTTCGCCTCGATATATTCCGGCTCGTCCTTGCCGATCCCGAACAGAAGCGGCTCTGCATAAAGCTTCAGGCAGGCCAGTTCATAAACTAGTGCGGAGTTAAACATCACATCTGCCTCTTCCTGATACGGGAAGATGTTTGCTTCCTCTCCTCTTCTTACCGACGGCCATCTGGCGATCGTGTCCTTTGCACTCGTTCCACGCGTTCTCGCATCACGCACGATCCTTCGGATCAGTCTGCCATCCGTGGTCGGGATACGGTTGTGTTTGTCGATATTCAGCTGTGTCAGCGCACTGATATAGATCTTGAATTTACTTTCTTTCGGGAGGGAATGACTCAGTTTGTCATTAAGTCCATGGATTCCCTCGATAACGAGGACATCCTCTTTCCCAAGCTTAAGGAAATCTCCCCGATATTCTCTGCGGCCTGTCACAAAGTTAAATACCGGCAGTTCAATGCGTTCGCCTCGAAGAAGTGCCAGCATATCTTCGTTGAATTTCTCCACGTCCAGTGCTTCCAGGCATTCATAATTTCTCTCGCCGTATTCATCCAGCGGTGTATCTTCTCTGTTTTTGAAATAGTTGTCTACAGCGATCGGATGCGGCTTCATGCCATGTGCTGTGAGCTGGATTGACAGCCGATGCGAAAAACTGGTCTTTCCTGATGAAGACGGGCCTGCGATCATGATAAATTTCTTGCTGCCATCCTCCACGATCTGCTGCGCGATCCTGGAGATCTTGGCTTCCTGAAGCGCTTCCTGCACCAGAAGGATGTTCCGCACGCCCTCACTGGTGATGCGGTCGTTCAGATCACCGACATAGGAAATGTCCATTTTCTCCGCCCATTCCTGCGATTCCTTCTGCACCTGGAAGATTTTTTCCTCCGGGGCGAATGGCGGGATCACGGATGGAGCCTTGCGCTCCGGCAGTTCCAGAACAAATCCCTCATCATAGAGTTTGAGGTCAAAATACTTCACATATCCGGTATGGTCTGCCATATATCCGTAAAAATAATCGTCATAATTTCCGATACTGTAAATATTCACCTTGGAAACACGGCGGTACCGAAACAATTTCTCCTTGTCATACATATGATGACGGTGGAACAATGCGATCGCCTCATCTGTATTGACAGAACGTTTACAGATCGGGATTTTCGCCTTCGCGATCTCATGCATCTGTGTTCTGACCTGATCCAGAAATTCCCGATCCAGTCCTGCAAATCCATTTATCGTAAAATAATAGCCAGATCCGACAGAATAATGGATCTCTACTTTCTCAACCGTGTCCTTGCCTGCCACATCGTAGATTGCTTTGAGCAGTACAAGGCAGGCACTTCTCTTGTAGGTAGAAAATCCAATGTGGTCTCTGGTCGTGATAAATTCTACCTGACAGTCACCCTTGACTCTCTTGTGAAGTTCCCGAAGCCTCCCATCTACTGTGACCAGTATGACCGGGGCCTCTGTGTCCTTCTGGTATTCATTAACAATATCCCTGTAGGAAGTTCCACAGGGATATTCTTTCGTTTCGCCATTGATTGTTACTTTTGCCATATTCTGTTCCATAAAAACCCTCCCGTTTTTATAGTCGGTTACAGTATTACATACGGGTTTTTTATTTTTGCACATGTGGTCGGAAGTTCCGGGAAGTTTTCGCCGAGCTTCTTTTTCATGGCATCCATAAAAATATATTCTGTGCCGTAGTGACCGGCATCTATGATTGCCAGCCCTGAGGCTACTGCATCAATTCCTGTATGGTGGTCGATATCACCGGTGACATACACATCCGCACCTTTGGCAAGTACGTCTGAGATCATGCTCTTGCCGCTTCCTGTACAGATCGCAGCTCTGTGCACCGGCTGCTCAAGATCTCCATAAATTTTGACATCATTCAGCGAAAGCGCAGCCTTTACAAATTCTCCGCATTCTCTGAGGCTCATCTGCTTCGGAAGCATGCCGACACGGCCCAATCCCTCACAGCGGTCCCCGGTCTCTTCTGTCACAGAAAGAACTTCCCGCTCCTCAAGTTTCAAATAATCTGCACTCAAATCTGCCATGCCAAGGACATCATAATTCGTATGCATGGCATAATAGCAGATATGATTCTGGATCAGGCGCATGATCCTCCTTCCGGTGAAATCATGATTGTTGATCTTTTTGATTCCACTAAAGATCATCGGATGATGCGTAATGATCATATCTGCCCCCGCCTGGATCGCTTCTTCCAGAGTTTCCTCCGTCAGATCCAGTGCAAGAAAAACATGAGAAACTTCTGCCTCATCATCACCAACCAAAAGTCCTACATTGTCCCAGTGTTCTGCTGCTTTTGCCGGATATTTATTCTCCAGCCACGCTGTCAGTTCCTTTACTTTCATATCGGTCCAGGGCAGCCAGGATTAGCTGCCGCTCCTCCTCAACTTCTTTTTTGCGATCGATTGCCGTCTCCCCGGAAGCATTTTTGAGTTTCTCAAGGATCTCGCCATGAATCCTTAGTTCTCTCTCAAGAAACTTCTCAAGAACCGGATGCTTTCTCTCAAGAAGGATTTTTCCAAACATTTCCTCCTGCGCGCTCCACACCTCAGGCTCCGTTTCCGTATTTCGTTTCACCTTCATGATCGGATAAAACTTACCGTCCTCAAGGATCATCTCTTCTTCTATGATATGGAATCCATTCTCCAGAAGAAAATGCCTGAAATGTGGAATATCTGACTGCGGCTGAAGGATCATTTCCTGAAAATCATCCCAGACGCTTCTGCCATCGTTAAGGATACGCTCCATCAGAGGACCGCCCATGCCGGCAATGACAAGGGTATCTCCCTCGCCATGTCCGATATCGGCAAGTCCGTCACAGCGTCTTGTCTCTATGTAAGAGCCCAGTCCGTACTGTTCAATATGCTCGTGCGCACGAGACAACGGTCCCTCCGCAACATCTGTTGCGATCGCGCTTGGAATCCTGTTCTCAAGTTTCAGGTATACCGGCAGATATCCATGATCACATCCCACATCTACCAGCCGGTTTCCTTGTGTCACCAGATCGGCGATCGCGCCAAGTCTCCTGGAAATCTGTACAGATGCGCCCATCAGTCCAGATAATCCTTCAGTTTGCGGCTGCGGCTCGGATGACGCAGTTTACGCAGTGCTTTGGCTTCGATCTGACGGATACGCTCTCTTGTAACGTTGAATTCCTTACCAACTTCCTCAAGGGTACGTGCACGTCCATCGTCCAGTCCGAAACGCAGTCTCAGGACTTTCTGTTCTCTCTCGGTAAGAGTTCCGAGAACTTCGATCAGCTGTTCCTTGAGAAGAGTAAATGCTGCTGCATCTGCCGGTACCGGCACGTTGTCATCCTGGATGAAATCTCCAAGGTGGCTGTCCTCCTCCTCACCGATCGGAGTTTCCAGAGATACCGGTTCCTGAGAGATCTTGAGGATCTCACGTACTCTGTCAACATTCATATCCATCTCTTCTGCGATTTCTTCCGGGGTAGGTTCACGGCCTAACTCCTGGAGTAACTGACGGGAAACGCGGATCAGCTTGTTGATAGTTTCTACCATATGCACAGGGATACGGATCGTTCTTGCCTGGTCAGCGATCGCTCTTGTGATCGCCTGACGGATCCACCATGTTGCATAAGTACTGAATTTATATCCCTTGCGGTAATCGAATTTCTCAACGGCTTTAATAAGACCTAAGTTTCCCTCCTGGATCAGATCCAGAAACAGCATTCCACGTCCTACATAACGCTTTGCAATGCTGACTACAAGACGAAGGTTAGCTTCTGCCAGACGTTTCTTGGCATCCTCATCGCCCTGCTCCATACGCTTTGCAAGCTCGATCTCCTCATCTGCTGTAAGAAGGCTGACTTTACCGATTTCCTTGAGGTACATACGGACAGGGTCTTCAATGCTGACACCTTCCGGTACAGAAAGATCGATCTTGTCCAGTTCGATCTCTTCCTCATCATCCAGCTTATCCAGCTCTGCATCATCGTCCAGCATCAGGCTGTCATCATTGCCTGAAATACGGAGCACATCGACTCCGCTGGCTTCCAGGAAATCGTATACCTTTTCCATCTGTTCAACTTCAAGAGGCTGGTCTTTGAAGAAATCACTGATCTCCTGGTATTCCAGTACGTTCTTTTTCTTTTTTGCAAGCTCCAGAAGCTCAACCAGTTTTTCGCTGAATTTGCCCATATTCATTTCCATAGGTGCTTATTCCCTCCATATAGTGTTTATATTTTATCCTTATTCAAAAGAAATATGCAGATCCCGGCGTTTTCGGCTGAGTTCCTCTAATTCTTTTTTTGCTTTGATGATTTCCTGAAGTCCCGCCATATCCGTGGGATTCCAGTTGCGGTTTCTTTCTGCAAGACTCTCTGTCTTGATCCGAAGAAGCGTGTCGGCAAAAGCCTGATCCTGCTCCTTGGGAGTCTCCAGATGGATCGTCGCATTAAACAGCGATGCAACTTCTCTCTGCTCTTCACTGTCTGTGAAACTGTTCAGGAGTCTGGCCGGATTTACCTCGCCTTCTTCCCTCTGAGAAAAAAGCATCTGCGCTACTTCCCTGTACAGGGGAACCACAAAGTCCTCCGGTGTCAGATACTGTGCCACTTTGTCAAAGATCTTAGGATAGGTGACGATCCAGGTCAGCATCAGTTTCTGCGCCTGATCAGAAGCACTGTCCTTCTTTTTCTTAGGTGCACCTTCCTGACTTTTCTTTGGCTGGATGCGGCGTTCTGCCGGTGTGCCCTTAAGAGCCAGTGTATTGACTCTCTTACGGAGATCCTCCACGCTGATACCGTACTGACCGCGGTACTTCTTAACGATCGCCTCGATATAGAGGTTCCGCTCCAGTTCATCCTTCAGTTCCAGAAGCATCTCTGCACAGCGTTCAAAGAAACGGTTCTGCCCCTGCGGCTCCTCCATCGGGAACTCGCTCTCTGCAATACTGACCCGGAACATAAAGCTGTCCGACGCCTGCTCAAGCCGTTCCTCAAAGGCTTCCGCTCCAAGGTTCTTGATAAATTCATCCGGATCCTTATATGGCCGCAGATTCACAACTCTGGAATTGACGCCGGCTTCCCGAAGGATCGGGATCGCACGGAGTGCCGCACGGACACCTGCCTCATCACTATCGTAGAGAAGCAGGACTTCCTGCGTATAACGCTTCAAAAGGCTGGCATGACCGGAAGTCAGTGCCGTTCCAAGCGAGGCCACTGCATTCGTAAAACCTGCCTGGTGCATGGAAATCACATCCATGTATCCTTCACAAAGGATCAGATATTTCCTCCTCGTTGTCCTCGCGACATTAAGTCCGTACAGGTTACGGCTCTTGTCAAAGATCTTGGTCTCCGGGGAGTTCAGATACTTCGGTTTGCCGTCACCCATCACACGTCCGCCAAAACCGATCACACGGTTATTGACATCCATGATCGGAAAGATCACACGGTTCCAGAACTTATCATACATCCCATGACGCTCGTCCACATTAAAAAGCCCGGATTCCCGAAGCCGGTCATCACCGTAACCCTTGGACTTAAGGAACTGATACAGTCCACCGCCGAATTTGTCCGAATACCCAAGCCCGAACTTACGCATCGTCTCCTCACTGAGTCCGCGCCCTGTAAGGTACTGATACCCCTGCGCGCCCTTCTCTGTACGGAGCTGATAGTAGAAATACTGCGCGGCCTGCTTGTTGATCTCCAGAAGCTCTGCGCGCTCCTGTGCCTTCTCTCTCACTTCTTTGGAATACTCAATCTGGGGAAGTTCCACTCCCGCACGGTCAGCCAGATGTTTCAAAGCCTCACCAAATGTATAGTTCTCATATTCCATGATAAAATTAAAAACATTCCCACCGGCTCCGCAGCCAAAACAATAATACATCTGCTTCCCCGGTGTTACGGAAAATGAAGGTGTCTTCTCATTGTGGAAAGGACATAACCCAAAATAGGAACTGCCCTTCCTGGTTAATTTCACATATTGGGATACCACATCTACAATATCATTCTTCTGACGTACTTCTTCAATGATATCGTCCGAATAACGCATTGCCCATCCTCCTCTGCTGCTTAATAGCCTTCCCAGGACTTTGGTATGTATATCTGCCGGAACTTCTCCATGGAATACTGGTCTGTCATACCAGAAAGGTAATCACAGACCGCCTGGGATCCGGACTCTCCTCGCTTCATGAGTTCCTGATATTCCCTGGACATCTGCTCCGGGTTCTCGATATAATATTCATATAGTTTCTTAAGCATTCTTACTGCTTTGTGTTCTTCTCTCTTTGCCTCCGGATGTGTATATACATTCTGGAACATAAGCGTCCGAAGCTCTATCAGTGCCTCATAGATCTCCCCTGACATCTCGATATGATCTCTGTCAAGGCTGTTCTCAATAATATCGTGCACAAAAGTATTCAGCCGCTCTCTCGTCGTATATCCCAGAAGCATCCGAAGTGTGACAGGGATATCATCCTCTGTCAAGATACCTGCTCTCTGGGCATCGTCCATGTCATGATGGATATACGCGATCTTGTCAGAAAAACGAACGATCTGTCCCTCCAGTGTCGCGGGATTACCGCTGAGACGATGATTCAGGATGCCGTCTCTTACTTCCCATGTGAGGTTCAGGCCCTCGCCGTTCTTCTCAAGGATCTGTACCACCCGGATACTCTGTCTGTAGTGGGTAAAGCCTCCCGGGTGAATCTCATCCAGTGCATGTTCACCTGCATGACCAAATGGTGTATGTCCGAGGTCATGTCCAAGTGCGATCGCCTCTACCAGATCTTCATTCAGCCGAAGGGCTTTGGCAATCGTTCGGGCAATCTGTGATACCTCCAGTGTATGTGTAAGGCGGTTCCTGTAATGGTCCCCGTGAGGTGCAAGGAACACCTGCGTCTTATCCTTCAGTCTGCGAAATGCCTTGCTGTGGAGAATCCGGTCGCGATCCCTCTGATAGACAGTCCTGACATCGCACTCCTCCTCTGTGCGTTCCCTCCCCCTGGAATGAACACTGTGCGCTGCGTATGGACTCAAAACTTTAAGTTCCTGCTGTTCCATCTTCTCTCTGATATTCATAGGCATATCCTCTACAGTCTAAAACACTATTAATCACAGTAACTAAAATACCCTATATTAATTATATTCTACATAATGTTTCAAATTCCTCTTTTTTTCAAAAAAAATTTCTTTTTATTCTGAAAAAACTCCTAAGTCCCTGAGGGCATAAAAAAAACTCCTGATGCAACAGGAGTTCTCTCTCATGCGGAAGATGGGACTTGAACCCACACGAGCGCAATGCTCACAAGATCCTTAGT
>OLQV01000410.1_pt1 | contig 41765 bp, 38 predicted proteins | sample 1672371 | NCBI WGS metagenome assembly OLQV01 (sample SAMEA3136676, study PRJEB25190) | human gut metagenome
GGGGGACAGCGTCCCCCCTGGAATTTAGGTCAGGATATCCACCCACAGATCATTATAATACTGCGAAATGTCCTTCGGAAGGTTCGTGTAGGCCTCGGTTGGGTAGACGCTCGTGTCCGGGAAGTACAGCGGATCGTTTCTGGTCTCCTCGTCGAGCTGTTCGTATACGCCCGTATGCGGACTGGAATAGCCGATGTATTCCCAGTTCGCCATCGCCGCCTCGGTCGAGCACATGAAGTTGATGAACTTCTCCGCACCCTCCACGTTCTTCGCGTTCTTCGGAATGCACATCGCGTCCACGAACAGGTTCGTGCCCTCCTTCGGGACGTAAAACGCGAGATCGGGGTTCTCGTCGATCATCGTGACCGCGTCGCCGTTGTAGTAGGGCGCAGCAACGATCTCCTCGGCCGGCAGCTTCTCTAATATCTGATCCATCCAGATGCCCTGATATACCGGTTTTCCGGCGATGATAAGGTCAGCCGCTTCGCGCAGCTCGTCCTTGTCGGTGGTGTTGAGCGAATAGCCGAGGTACATCAGCGCGATGCCGAGCGCGTCGCGCGAGTTGTTGAACATCGCGGTGCGGTTCGCATATTTGGGGTTCCACAGCAGATCCCACGAGCCGGTGTCGGCCTCATCCACATATTTCGTGTTGTAGACGATGCCGACTACGCCCCAGGTGTAGGGCACCGAGTATTTCTGCTCCGGGTCGAAGTCGAGATGGGTGTACTTCTCGTCGATGTACTTCATGTTCGGAATGTTGTCGAAGTTCAGCGGCTGGAGCATATCCTCGTCGATAAAGCGTGAGATCGCGTAGTCCGACGGGATGATCACGTCATAGCTCGTGGTCTGGATGCGCGAATACAGGTTTTCGTTCGAGTCGAAGGTGTTGTAGATGACCTTGATGCCGGTCTCCTGCTCGAACCGGTCGAGCAGGTCTGTGTCGATATATTCGCCCCAGTTATAGACGTTCAGGACATTCGCGGAGACGTCGCTGCCGCAGCCGGACAGCAGCCCGAGCACCATGGCGGCGGAGAGCGTCAGAGCGAGCGTTCGCTTGAGCAGTTTCATGATGCAGCCTCCCTTCGCGCGGCCTCGCGGCGCTTTTCGTCGCGCGACTGGCGTACATTGATGACGATGAGCAGCACAAGGACGAACAGAAACAGCAGCGTCGAGACTGCGTTGATCTTCGGGGTCATGCGGTGGCGCGTCATCGAGTAGATGACGACCGAAAGCGGCTGACTGGTCGTGCCGGCGGTGAAGTAGGAAACGACGAAGTCGTCTACCGACATCGTGAACGCCATGATGCCGCCCGTGACGATGCCGGGCATGATCTCGGGCAGGATGACCCTGTGCAGCGCCTGACGGGGCGTCGCGCCGAGGTCGAGCGCCGCCTCATAAGCGTTCTTGTCGAGCTGGCGCAGCTTGGGCATGACGTTGAGGATGACGTAGGGCGTGCAGAACGTCACGTGCGCCAGAATAAGCGTCAGGTAGCCCTTGTCCAGACCGATGGCCGCGAACAGCAGCATGAACGTTACGCCCATGATGGTATCCGAGGAGGACATCGGGATGTTGTTGACCGTGAGGTAGGCGGTGCGCGTGCGGCGGCGCATGTTGTGTATGCCGATGGCCGCGACCGTGCCGAGCAGCGTCGCCAGAACCGCGGCGATGACCGCGACAAGCAGGGTGACGTAGAGCGAGTGCAGAATATCCGCATCGCCGAGCAGCTCGACGTACCATTTTGTCGTGAAGCCGTGCCAGATGCGGCGCGACTTGGAGTCGTTGAAGGAATAGAGCATGAGCACCGCGATCGGCGCGTACAGGAACAGGAAGATCAGCAGCAGATAAAAATTTCGGAAGAACTTTTTCACAGCAGCAGACCTCCTTCCTCGCCCGAGCCGTCGTCAAATTTGTTCATGACCCACATGCACAGGAAAATCAGCACCATCATCACGAGCGCGATTGCCGAGCCGAGGTGCGGATTGTACGCGCCGCCCATGAACTGGAGGTCGATGAGGTCGCCGATGAGCAGGTTTTTGCCGCTGCCGAGCATCTGGGAGATGACAAAGGTCGAGACCGACGGCACGAACACCATCGTGATGCCCGAGATGACGCCCGGGATGCTGAGCGGTACGATGACGCGGCGGAACACGAGATGGGTCGGCGCGCCGAGATCCTGCGCCGCCTCGATCAGCCTGCGGTCGAGCTTGATGAGCACGGTGTAGATGGGCAGCACCATGAACGGCAGGAAGTTGTAGACCATGCCGAGCACGATTGCGCCCTGCGTGTTGATGAGCGGAATATAGTCGAGCGTGTAGCCGAAATGCGTCTGGAGGAAGGAAATCAGGCCGATCGAGCGGAAAAAACCGTTGATGAAGCCGTTGTTCTCCAGAATGGACATCCATGCGTAGGTGCGCAGCAGAAAGTTCATCCACATCGGCAGCATGATGAGCATCATGCACAGGCTCTGGCGGCTCGGGGACAGACGGCTCATGATGTACGCCATCGGGTAGCCGAGGACGAGACACATGACCGTCGAGAGCAGCGCGAGCCAGAACGAGCGGGCGAAGATCGGCAGACAGCCGGGCAGACAGCTGAAGTTCGACAGAGTGAAGCCGCCGTCCGCGGACCGGAAGGCGTAGAGCACGACGAGAAGGATGGGCGCGATGATAAAGACCGCCATCCATACGCCGTAGGGGTAGGCAAATGATCTTTTCACGCTTGCGCCTCCGCACTCCTGTGCATGATATGGATGTCGAACGGGATCACGGTCAGACCGACGGTCTTGCCGACCGGCTCGGCCATGGTCGAATGAACGGTAAAGGTGAAGTGCTCGGTGCGCACCATCATCTCGTAGTGCACGCCCTTGAATACGATGGACTCGACCACGCCCTGAAGCAGACCGTCGCCCGCATACACGAGGCGCAGATCCTCCGGACGGATGACGACGTCGACCGGGGTATTATGGCCGAAGCCGCTGTCCACGCACTCAAATTCGCGGTCGCAGAACTCGACCTTCCGATCCTCGAGCATGACGCCGTCGATGATGTTGGACTCGCCGATGAAGTCCGCGACAAAGGCGTTTTCCGGCTCGTTGTAGATGTCGGTCGGGCTGCCGACCTGCTGAATGACGCCGTGGTTCATGACGACGATGCGGTCGCTCATGGTCAGCGCCTCCTCCTGATCGTGGGTGACGTAGATGAAGGTGATGCCGGTGCGCTGCTGAATGCGCTTGAGCTCGATCTGCATATCCTTGCGCAGCTTGAGGTCGAGCGCGCCGAGCGGCTCGTCGAGCAGCAGCACGCGCGGCTCGCAGACGAGCGCACGCGCGATGGCGACACGCTGCTGCTGGCCGCCGGACAGGCTGGTCACATCGCGCGCCTCGAAGCCGGAAAGGCCGACGAGCGAGAGCATTTCGCGCGTTTTCAGCTTGATCTCGGCCGGCTTCATCTTCTTGATGTGCAGGCCGAAGGCGATGTTCTCCGCAACGTTCAGATGGGGGAACAGGGCGTAGCGCTGGAAAACGGTGTTGATCTCGCGGCGGTAGGGGGGCACGTCGTTCAGACGCCTGCCCTCGAACAGAACGTCGCCGCTGTCGGGCTGCTCGAAGCCGCCGATGATGCGCAGGGTGGTGGTCTTGCCGCAGCCGGACGGACCGAGCAGGGTCACGAACTCGCGGCTTTTGATGTCGAGCGAGATGCCCCGGAGCACCGGGGTCCCGTCAAATTCTTTTTTGAGGTCATGCAGTTCAATCAAGCTGTCAGCCAATTATATCACTCTCCAGACAGGATGCAGCCCCAAACCGAGCGGGAAAACGGCTCTATTTGGGGCGGTAATTTAATATTGTTGTTTACATCTTATAGGGAATTATGCGAAATGTCAAGAAAATGTAGAGATACGTCGAAGAACGGGCGAAAAAACGAATGCCGGAGGACTGGCCGGGGCGGGCGCAGTGTGCTATACTGTGAGAGAACGAAAATACAGCGAGGAGCGGTAAACATGGACGAACGGCTGAAACGCCAGCTTGATTTTATTCTCGAGCTTGACAAGGAGAAGAACGTATTCCGCCAGACCCATCTCTCGGGGCATGGCCGCCGCGAAAACGACGCGGAGCACGCCTGGCATATGGCCATTATGGCGTATCTTCTGCAGGAATATTCGAACGAGCGGGTGGATGTGGCGAAGGTCATGCTGATGTGCCTGATTCACGACGTTGTGGAGATCGACGCCGGCGATACCTACGCCTACGACAGGGAGGGGCTTGCGACGCAGAAGGCACGGGAGGAGGCCGCAAAGGAGCGCGTGTACTCGCTGCTGCCTGACGATCAGAAGCAGACGCTCAGCGCGATCTTCGATGAATTCGAAGCGGACGAGACCCCGGAGGCGCATTTTGCGCACACGATGGACAATCTCCAGCCGCTCCTGCTCAACAACTCGAACGGCGGCAGCGACTGGGCGGAGCATGATGTGAACGCCGAGCAGGTCTACGGCCGCCAGCGAAAGAGCCGCCTCGGCTCGGAAAAGCTGTACGAGCTGACCGACCGCATCCTCAAGGAGAACATCGCAAAGGGCAGCCTCAAGGAATAACGCAGCGTATAATATGACGAAAAGTATAAAATCACCCCGGTGCATAAGGTCTGCGTCGGGGTGATTTATTGCCTGTATGTAATAATATTTGAAGATATTACGAATTGTCATCATCGAGCAGGCGCTCGACGATCTCGCGCACGCCGTTCCATTCCTCGCCGTGCAGGCAGGCGAGCTTTTCGTGCGGCAGCGTGAGGGGAGCGCCGTCCATGCCGCGCGCAGGGAGGTCGTGAGGGTCGAGATGCGCGAGGGCAAAGTCCTCGAGCGGCACGAACATCATCTCCGCGACCTCGGGGCCGGGCGTGAACGGGGGCACGCCGTCCCGGCGCATGAGAAAGACAAACGAAAGCTCGTCGTCAAAGCCGCCGTCCGCGCGGACATAGCGCTGGCGGAAGCTGCCGCCGGGCGCGACATCGGATTCGTCCGCGTGCAGTCCGATCTCCTCGCGTGCCTCGCGCAGCGCGGCGATGAGCGGCGTTTCGCCGGGGTCCATGTGGCCGGTCGCGGTCAGGTCGTAGAAGCCGGGATAGAGCGGCCGGTCGTTCTGCCGTTTTTGCAGCCAGATGCCGCGCACGCCGTCACGCACGCCCACGACCCACAGATGGCAGACATGGTGGCGCAGACCCTGCGCGTGGACGATGCGGCGCGGACGCGCGCCGCAGGGGCGGTCGGCCGCGTCGTAGACGGTCAGCATTTCGCCGCCGGTCTGGCTGTCGAGCAGCGCCTGTTTTTGCGGGCGGGTCAGCTTTTTGATCTCGGCCTCGCGGTGCATGGCTTCGCTCTGCGTGTCAAACATTTCGCTGTACGCAAGCTCGACCGGACCGCGGCCGCGCGTATATTTCGCACCCTTTCCGCTGTTGTGCGCGTCCAGACGGGCGGCAAGGTCGTTCGTCCAGCCGCAGTACAGCGTCCCGTCCGCGCAGCGCAGGATATAGACATAGGCTTTTTCGGGGGAGTCGGCATGATCTCGGTCAAAAATCGGCATGATAAATCTCCTTTTCCATTTCATAAGGAAAAAGCAGCGGATTTTTGCGCTCCGCTGCTTTTGCTCACAGTTGTTCTGTATTTTTCTTGGATTCCTCAGCGGCCTTGCGCTTTTTGTACGCACGGGAGCTGAAAAAGTAGCCGATCGCGCCTACAACGACCGCCCAGACGGTCGCATTCGTTTTGCCCGAGATGGTCTCGAAGAGCGAGCCGGGCAGCTGCTCGCCGATGATGCCGACAACGCCGGCCAAGATATAGCCGCCGGCGGCGCCGATCGCGGTCCAGTGGAACACATGGCGCGGCATGCCGAAGATTTTGACGTCCTCGGGGGCGATTTCCTCCTCCTCCGGCTCGGCAGGCATGACATCGGTCTCCTGTTCTGCAAGGTCGGTTTCGACCTCGGCCGGCAGGGTGTCGTTTGCGGTTTCTTCTGTGATCTTATCGTTTTCGCTCATGGCGGTCACTTCCTTTGCTTGTCAGACCCGGCTTTCGGGCGGGATGATGATGGCGGCAAGAATATAGGCGAGTACGCCGCTGCCGCCGAGGATGCAGAACAGCGCCCAGGCCAGACGGATGAGCGTCGGGTCAAGGTTGAAATACTCCGCAATGCCTGCACAGACGCCGCAGAGCATACGGCTGCTCTCGCTGCGATACAGTCTTTTACCGTTCATAAGTCAAAGCTCCTTTTCCTTATCATACGTTGTTTTCGCGGTTTCGTCAAGAGACTGACGAAAGACTGTAGAAAAACACCGCCGCAGAAATATAAATTTTGTGTGAACAATGCGCGTTTAAATGTATTTTTACATTGTAATCGAACGGGGGATGGCGTATAATGGTATCTGTATAAGTATGAGTACGAAACACTGGGAGGGCGTAACAGAAAAATGAAACTGGCTGTGATCTTTGGCGGCATTTCGAGTGAGCACGACATTTCGTGCCTGTCTGCCGCATCCATTCTGCGCAATCTTGATAAATCGAAATATGAAATCCATGCGGTCGGCATCACGCGCGAAGGCAGGTGGTACTATCTGCCGGAGTGCGACGCGGACGCGATCGAGTCCGGCGCATGGGAAAACAGGAACGACCTCGTTCCGGCGCTGCTGCCGCCCGACCGCAGCATCCACGGCCTCGTGCTGCTGCGCGAGGGCGAGACCGAGTTCGTCCGCCTCGACTGCGTGTTCCCCGTGCTGCACGGCGTAGGCGGCGAGGACGGCACCATGCAGGGCGTGCTCGAGCTGGCAGGCATCCCGTATGTCGGCTGCGGCGTTGCGGCGAGCGCGAACACGATGGACAAGTCGCTGACCAAAAAGGTCGTCGAGGGCACGGGCGTGCGTCAGGCACGCTACTATCTCGCGCTCGCGTGCGACTTCGCGTGCAACCCCGAGGGCGTTGTCCGCACGGCGGCCGAGCAGCTCGGCTCGTTCCCGGTATTCGTCAAGCCGTGCTCGCAGGGCTCGTCGGTCGGCGTTGCCAAGGCGAACAACATGCTCGAGCTGGCCGAGGGCCTGACCGAGGCGTTCAAGATGGACAGCAAGGTCCTCGTCGAGGAGTTCATCGACGGCCATGAGGTCGAGTGTGCGGTCCTCGGCAACGAGCATCCGCAGGCGTCCACGGTCGGCGAGATCGCGCCGACGCAGGAGTTCTATACCTTTGATGCGAAGTACAAGGACGAGAGCTCCCGCCTGTACATCCCGGCGCACATCACCGGCGAGCAGCTCGAGACCGTCCGTCAGGACGCGCTGCGCGTCTACACCGCGCTCGGCTGCCGCGGCCTGTCGCGCGTCGATTTCTTCGTCACGCACGACGGCGGCGAGGTCGTATTTAATGAACTGAACGCCATTCCGGGCTTTACCTCGATCAGCATGTACCCCAAGCTGTTCGACTATGAGGGCATCCGCTATCCGGAGCTGCTCGACCGCCTGATCTCTCTGGCGCTGGAGGAGCATCATGGATAAGCGCGCGCCGGACAACCGCTCGATCGGTGTGTTCGACTCGGGCATGGGCGGTCTGACCGCAGTGCGCCGCCTGCATGCGCTCATGCCGAAGGAAAACATCATCTATTTCGGTGACACGAGCCGCGTACCCTACGGCACGCGCGGCCGCGACACCATCGTGAAGTATGCGCGGCAGGACGTTGCGTTCCTGCGGCAGTTCGACCTCAAGGCCATCGTCATCGCCTGCAACACGGTCTCGTCTGTGGCGCTCGATCTGCTCACGGAGGAGAACAACATTCCGATCATCGGCACGGTCGAACCCGCCTGCCGACGCGCGATGACCATGACGCAGAACGGCAGGGTCGGCGTCATCGGCACCGCCGCGACCATGCGGTCGGGCGCATACGAAAAATATCTGCACAAAAAGGACGGCACGCTCCGCCTGTACACGCAGGCGTGCCCGCTGTTCGTGCCGCTCGTCGAGAACGGCAGAGTGCATCGGGGCGACATTGTCATCGAGACGGTCGCGGCGGAATACCTCGCGCCGCTCAAGGAAGCGGGCGTGGATACGCTCATCCTCGGCTGCACGCACTATCCGCTGCTCGAGGAGGTCATTTCCGACTATATGGGTCCGGACGTGACGCTCATCGACTCGGGCGCGGAGGCCGCCAACCTCGCCTCGACCCAGTTCAACCCGAACGACGGCCCGGGCGGCACGCGGTACTATGTTTCGGACGACCCGGCCGGCTTCGACCGCCTTGCAGGACTGTTCCTGCAGGAGGACGTCGAGACCAACGCCGGACTCGTCGATATTTCCAGGTTTTGATTAGGAGCATTTGACAGCATGAAAAAAGATGTCTGGCTGACCATCCGTTCGCGGCAGCAGTTCGAAGGCTGCGACGAGGAGCGCGTCAACCTTGAAACCGCAGCGACGCTCTATGAGCGCGGCGGAAAATACTATATCGCCTACGAGGAAAGCGAGCTGACCGGCCTCGAAGGCACCAAGACCACCGTCAAGCTCGACGGCAAGACCGTGACCCTCATCCGCACGGGAACCTTCCCCTCGCACATGCTGTTTTCCGAGGATGAGCGCCATGTCGGTCTGTATCAGACCCCTATCGGGCAGGACATGACGATCGCGACGCATACGTCGCACGTGTGCAACACGGTCGGCGAAAACGGCGGCCGCCTCGTCATCGACTACACCGTCGAGGTGGACAACTCGCTGATGGGCGAACACCATTTTGAAATGGTCGTATCATAAATCATATAAATAAAAGTCAATCATTAAAATAAAACGGAGAGTGTACGAATGAACGCATATGAAATCGCACGCGCTGAGGCGACCCGTGTCGTCGAGGCAGCTTACCACAAGGCTGTTGCAGCAGGCGAGCTGCCCGAGGGCAGCATCCCGCCGGTCGCAGTAGAGACCCCGAAGGATTCCTCCAACGGCGACTGGGCGTCCACCTTTGCCATGCAGTGCGCAAAGCCGCTGCACATGGCACCGCGCAAGATCGCAGAGGGCATCGTCGCGAACCTCGAGCTCGAGGGCAGCATCTTCGACACCGTGACCATCGCAGGTCCGGGCTTCATGAACTTTACTCTGAACCAGAGCTGGTACGAGAAGGCCGTCCGCGGCGTATTCGAGATGGGCGAAAAATACGGCCGCACCAAGGCTGCAAAGCCGGAAAAGGTCATGGTCGAGTTCGTTTCCGCCAACCCGACCGGTCCGATGCACATGGGCAACGCGCGAGGCGGCGTTCTGGGCGACTGCCTTTCCTCTGTGCTCGACTGGTCCGGCAACGACGTGACCCGTGAGTTCTACATCAACGACGCGGGCAATCAGGTAGACAAGTTCGCGCACTCGGTCGAGGGCCGCTATATTCAGGAGATCCGCGGCGAGGACGCGATCGAGTTCGACGCTTCGTGGTATCAGGGCGACGACATCAAGGCGCTCGCGCACGATCTGGTCGAGCAGTACGGCGACAGCCTGCTCGAAAAGACCCCGGAGGAGCGCTTCGCTATCATCGAGGGCTACGGCCTGCCGACCAATATCGCGCGCATGGAACGCGACCTCAAGCGTTACAAGATCAACTATGACGTCTGGTTCCGCGAGTCGACGCTGCATGAGAGCGGCTACGTCAAGGAGACCATCGACCTGCTGACTGCGAAGGGCGCGACCTACGAGACCGAGGACGGCGCACTCTGGCTGCGCTCGACCGACTTCGGCTGCGACAAGGACGACGTCCTGCGCCGCGCGAACGGCTTTTACACCTACTTTGCGGCGGATATCGCCTACCACCGCAACAAGTTCGAGAAGCGCGGCTTTGACCGCGTCATCAACATCTGGGGCGCGGATCATCACGGCCATGTCAAGCGCCTGCAGTGCGCGCTCGACGCGCTCGGTCTCGACGGCTCGCACCGTCTGGAGATCGTGCTCATGCAGCTCGTGCGCATGATGCAGGGCGGCGAGGTCGTCCGCATGTCCAAGCGCACCGGCAAGAGCCTGACGCTGACCGACCTGCTCGACGAGATCCCGGTAGACGCAGCGCGCTTCTTCTTCAACAGCCGCGCCGCTGAGACCCAGATGGAGTTCGACCTTGACCTTGCCATCAAGCAGGACTCCGACAACCCGCTGTACTACGTTCAGTATGCGCACGCGCGCATCTGCTCCGTGCTCAGAAACGCACAGGAGAGCGGCATCGCGCTGCCGGACGCAGAAAAGACCGATCTGTCCGTGCTGAGCGGTTCGGACGAGCGCCAGCTCATCAAGCAGATCGCGCTGCTGCCCGAGGAGATCGTGCAGTCGGCCGTCAGCCGCGACCCGTCCCGCCTCAATAAGTACGCCGTCGCTCTGGCGCAGCAGTTCCACCACTTCTACAACGCCTGCCGTATCAAGGATGCGGAGCCGGCGGTGCGCGACGCGCGTCTGACCCTGTGCCTTGCAGCGAAGCAGACCATCGGGAACGTGCTGAAGCTCATCGGCGTAGAGGCGCCGGAGTCGATGTAACAGGCTGTGGAGTTGACTGACAGGCAGCAGACAATCGTCACGCGGAGCGCGTGAGGAGAATATTTCATGAAGAAAACAGCAAAAAGACTGACGGCACTGGCGCTTTCGGCGGCCATGCTGACCGCGCCGGCAGGCGCCATCACGGCGGACGGACAGAGCGAAACGTGGTTCGACGGCGTGTGGAGCCTGATCGATGCGTTCAGCATCAAGACCGAGCACGACCCGTATGTGCTTCAGAATTATATCAACAAATATCTGGAAAAGCATCCCGAGGAGATGTATGATGTCATCAACGATATCCTCGGCCTGCTCGACACCCACTCGATGTATCTGTCGAGCGAGGAGTATTCGCAGGGCTTTTCCACGCTCGAGGGCTTTGTCGGCATCGGCGTCGGTCTGCAGCAGACCGCAGGCGGCGTGCAGATTGGCGAGGTCATGCGCTATTCCGCGGCCGAGGAGGCCGGCCTTCAGATCGGCGACCTTATCGTGAAGATCGACGGCGAGGACGTCAGCGGCGCGGAGACGGCGGATGTGGCGTCCAGACTGCGCGGGCAGGAGGGCACGACGGTCAGCGTGACCGTGCGCCGTCAGGGCCGCGACATCACGGTTTCGATCACGCGCCGTCAGATCAATCAGGTCTACGTCTCGAACAGCACGCTGACGCAGGGCGTCGAGTATATCAAGATCAGCTCGTTCGCCTCGGAAAACGACTGGCAGGCGTTCTCTGAGATCTGGAACGGCCTTGCGAAGAAGAATACCCGTGCGGTCGTGCTCGACCTGCGCGGGAACGGCGGCGGTCTGATCGACGTCGCCTTCAAAATCGCCAACGCCATGACGCCGGACAAGGGCGTGACGCTCGCCGGCGTGCGCTACCGCGACGACATGGGCGGTCTGGATGAGACCGTCTCGACCGGCGGCGGTCTGCCGCTGAACAAGATCGTCGTTCTCGTCAACGGCGGCACGGCCTCGGCGGCTGAGCTGCTCACGGGCATCCTTCAGGATACTGCGGAAAACGTGACCGTCGTCGGCGAAAAGACCTACGGCAAGGGGCAGGGTCAGATGCACCTGCCGCTTATCAATGGCGACAAGCTGGTCATCACGACGCTCGAAATGGAGCTGCCCGGCCAGGGCTGCTGGGAGGGCAGGGGCCTGACCCCGGACATCCAGGTCGGCAACAGCACGGTCAGCGTGCGCGAGGACGCCCTCCATGCGCTCGACACGAGCAGGACCATGTGCTTCGGCGAGGTCTCGGACAATATTTACGCGATGACCGAGCGTCTTCAGCTGCTCGGCCTCATCGGCGAGCCGACGAACACCTTTAACGGCGATGTGCTCGATGCCGTGACCGGCTTCTGCAGCAGCTATGACCTGCCGGCGGCGGCCTGCGCTTCGCCTGAGATGCTCTCCGCGCTTTCGGACGCGATCTCCGCGCTCTCCGGCAAGACCTACACGCTCGATATGCAGATGCAGTCGGCGCTCGAGATCTGCCGTCTCGCGGCGGCAAAGCCGCAGCAGTATACCGTGAGTCCGGACGGAACATGGAAACGAAATTCATAAAAACGACACAAAAATATATTAAAATGTCTGCATGGGAGGAACAACTATCGTGGACGTACCTTTAAGTCAGAGCGGCCGAAAGCCGCAGCTTATGCTCACTTCTCCGGACGACGTTCCCTTATGGCGGGAACACCCGGACCGGTTTGCCGGGGCGGTCGCCCTGGACGGAGCCGCCTGCGACGAATGGGAGAGGACGCTCGATCCGCTTCCGGTCGGCATTGCGCTCGACTGCCCGCCTGTACCCGACGAAGAGGATGAGGACACCGAACGCCCGGTAACGCTGTACTATATCGGTCTGTGCAAGGACGCTTTCCGCGGCAGGCTGCACGAGGACGCTGCGTTTTATTATCTGCGCGGCTCGGAGACCTTTGCGGCTCTGCGCGCAGCGGTGCTGGCGCTCGGCGACATCTGCGGCCGGACGGTCATCGCGGAGCTGACGCTCGAGGACGATGAGGGACACCTCGCGGACGGCACGGACGTGCGCGCGGCCATCGGCGTTCTGCAGCGCATTGGCGTGACGACCGTCATCCTGCGCGCCCGCAGCATGGAGGAGCTCTCCGAAGCGCTCGAAAAGACCGCGCCCTATGCGCGGCTGTCGCTCGGCGTGTGCGTTCCGTCCGCATGGATCGATGAAAACCTGCCGTTTTACAACACGGAGATCGTTGTTCCGGCGGAGGGAGACAGTGTTTCGGCGCTCCTGCGCGCGCTCGACGAGAAGGCGGACTGCCGCAGCATCGTGCGCGACCACGACGATTTTATCCTTGCTCCCGACGGCACCAACGCGCACTTCATCGATCCGACGATCGACATTTCCGACGAGATCGAATGCGGCCCGCGTCTGGGCGAGGATCTGCTCGAGGCAGAGGATGACTCCGGCGCGTTCAAGCTCGTGCTCGAGACCGAGGATGACCTTGTGGCGCTCGAGGAATGCCGGTATATGATCTCGCGCCCGATCTGCCTGTGCGCGGAGAACGCAGACCTGCTCGAAAAGGGCCTGCGCGTGTTCCCCGGTCTGGCGCTGTACGACGGCACCTGGGAGCAGCCGGATGAGGTCGTGCATTACTGGGAAAGAAAATACGGTCTGGTTCGCCTGTAAGGGGAACAAAAACAGACCCGGATACGTCTATAATGAGGCGATAACAAGGAGGAAAGAGAACGGATGGACTGGAGAGAAGTCACCATCTACACCACCACCGAGGGCATCGGCCCGGTCGAGGCGGTTCTGGAGGACAACGGCATCGAGGGCTATGTGCTCGAGGATGCCGCAGACTTTGAGGAATTTCTCAAGGATACCGAGATCTACTGGGACTATGTTGACGAGGATCTGGTGCGCGAAAAGCGCGCACAGGAGACCTGTCTGAAGATTTATCTTTCGGATGATGAGGCCGGCGCGAAGCAGTATGCGGCGCTGCGCACCTCGCTCGAAAACCTCAAGGCGCGCGACGAGGAGCACGCCTGGGGCCGTCTGGTCACCGAGACCGCGCTCACCCGTCAGGAGGACTGGGAGTGGGGCTGGAAGCAGTATTTCAAGCCGTTCCCGGTCGGCCATTCCTTTATGATCAAGCCGTCGTGGGAGACCGTGGACGACGCGCAGGGCCGCCGTATTCTGGAGATCGACCCGGCGTCCTCGTTCGGCACCGGCAGCCACGACACCACGCAGCTGTGCATGTGCGCGCTCGAGGACAACGTAAAGCCGGGCGACACCGTGCTCGACATGGGCACCGGCTCGGGCATCCTCGCCATCGCGGCGGCCATGCTCGGCGCGGAGGTGCGCACGGTCGTGGACATCGACGAAAACTGCCTGCGCACGGCGCAGGAGAACGCCGAAAAGAACCATGTCAGAATCGGCCGCGGCCTGTGCGGCGATGCGCTGCGCGACGAAAAGCTCGCAGAGGACATCGGCAGCGGCTACAGCGTCATCGTTGCGAACATCGTGGCGGACGTCATCATCGGCATGGCGCCGATGTTCTTCGCGAAAACCGCCGAGGGCGGCACGCTCATCTGCTCGGGCATCCTGAACGAACGCGCGGACGAGGTTCGTGCGGCGCTCGAAAAGGCGGGTTTCGAGGTCGTAAATCACGCGAAGAGCGACGACTGGAGCGCGTTTACCGCGAAAAAATGATTTTTGGAATGATTTGTTGATTGTTCCCTTGCCAAAAGGCCGATAATTTGTTAGAATAGGAAAGGTTAAGTTTGCATGCCAAGATTTTTCATTGACGACAGACCGCAGGGTGAGCTTTATACGCTCACGGGCGAAAATGCGCATCATGCAGGCCGCGTGCTCCGGCTCAGACCGGGCGAGACGCTGACGCTGTGCGACGGCGCAGGCACTGATTTCGACTGTACCGTTGAGCAGGCGGAAAAGGACGAGGTTGTCTGCCGCGTGCAGGCGGTGCACCCGTCGGAGACCGAACCCCGGCAGGACATGACGCTGTTCATGGCGCTGCCGAAGGGCGACAAGATGGAGTTCGTCATTCAGAAGTCGGTGGAGCTGGGCGTGCGGAAGATCGTACCGTTCCTGTCGAAAAACTGCGTGTCCCGCCCGGACAAGACCGATAAAAAGGTCGAGCGCTGGCGGAAGATCGCAGTAGAAGCCGCAAAGCAGTGCGGACGCGGCTATCTGCCGGTCGTCACTGCGGTGGAGTGCGCGGAAAAGGCGTTCGCCATGGCGTCAGACAGCGGAACGGCGCTGTTTTTCTACGAACATGAGACAAGGGGACTGCGCGAGACGCTCGAAGGACAGGGTGTTTCGGACACGGTCTCGCTCGTCGTCGGCCCGGAGGGCGGCTTCGCACCCGAAGAGGTGCAGGCGGCACAGAATGCAGGTCTTTCGAGCGTTTCGCTCGGCACGCGCATCCTGCGGTGTGAGACCGCGCCTGTCGCAGCGCTGGCAGCAGTGCTGTACGCAGGCGGAAATATGTAAAAAGAGGGAGTGTACTTCGTTGGCAAAAAGCAATGTGGGCAAAAAGCCAATTTCTGAGGAAGAATATACAACAAACAAGGTGCTGACCGTGTTCAGCGTGTGCCTGCTCGGCGTTCTGGTGCTGATGATCCTTCAGCGCCTGCTCAACTACGGCAGCACGTTCATGATCGGTCTCATCGTTACCAGGATCCTGCTCGCCATCGGCATCATCGGTGTCGTCGGCGGTCTGGTCATGCTCGGCATGGAGCGCACGGGCCGCAGAAACGGCTCCCGCCGCATTATCTGCGGACGCAATCTGCTGATCGCAAGCGTTGTCATGACGGTCTGCATGAGCGCGATCAGCTACATCGGCATCGCTCCGATTAAGGCGCTTTATGTGATCCTGCCCGTTCTCGCGGTATTCTATCTGGTCTACCATTCCTATTCGACCGAGTTCTTTGTGATCACCGTGGACTGCGGTGCGGCGCTCGGCATGATGTGGCTCGTACACCGCGCCCTCGTTTCCTCGAACTTCACTTGGATGGCGTATGCCGTTCTGATCGCGGCGGCGGTTCTGACCGTTGCGCAGATCGCTGTCGTCAATTCCGTTCGCGGCAGACAGGGCAAGGCGAAGAACACCGGAAAAAAGGCAGAGGCACGCTTCAGCAGCAACGCCTTCCTGATGATGACCGTAACGCCGATCCTCATGACGGTGCTGACCGCAGTCGTCCTGTTCGCTCCGGCGCATATGCTCGTCGTGATGGGTGCGGCAGCGGCATACCTGTTCGTGACCGCGGTTTACTACACGGTCAAGCTGATGTAATCTATTTGTTCGCAGAATGCGGCGGATGGCTCACGCAGTCGTCCGCCGTTTTGCTTTTGAGAAGGGGGGGAACACGGATGCGCAGGACAGTCTGGGCGCTGCTGCTGTGTCTGCTCGCGGTGAGCGCAGGACTCGTGTGGTATCCGTACCTGTCGGCGGAGCGCGTGAGCACGCCGTTCGAGGCGGCGGAGCTGCTCCAGCAGGCAGGAGAGGAGCCGGTGCGCTTCCGCTCGTCGGAGGTAGACCCGGACACGGTCTACCGCGCGCTGGAGGCGCGCTGGCCGTATGCCTTTGCGCTGCACGCGACCGTGCGCGCGAACAAAACGACCGACCTGCGCGTGGAGGTGTCGCGCCCCGGACGGCAGGCGCAGGCGAAGGCCTATGCTACGGCGCTCGCCGCGGACTGCATCACGGAGGACATGACGGCCGAGCAGAAGCTGCGCGCGCTGCATGACGCCCTCGTGCGGATGTGCGAATACGATGTCGATACCGAGCAGCAGGAGCAGCCTGACGGCTCGACGGCGCCGTTTTCGGCGGACGGCGCGCTGCTCGACCACAGGGCCGTGTGCGCCGGCTACGGCCGCGCCTACGCCATGCTGTGCGATGCGGCAGGCATCCCGGCGGTCTACGTTGCCTCCGAGCAGATGAACCACGGCTGGAATGCCGTGCGTCTGGACGGCAGGACCTGGTTCATCGACTGCACGTTTGACGATCCGGTCCCCGACCGGGGACAGTACGTCTCCGAGGAGTTCTTCCTGGTGAACGCGGCGCAGCTTGCTGAGACGCATGAGTGGGACCGCGTGTTCTGCGAGCAGGCGCTCGACAGCCTCAGGGAAGAGCGCGTTCCGAAAGCGGAAAACGGGCCGGAAAATCTTTTTAAAAATTTCTTAAAGTTTTTTTCGAAAAAGTGTTGACACTTCGCGGATTATGGTGTATTATAAACAAGTCGTCAGCGAGAGGGCGACGATGAGAAAAGCAAACGGCGGTATAGCTTAGTTGGCTAGAGCGTCCGGTTCATACCCGGAAGGTCATTGGTTCAAGTCCAATTACCGCTACCACTTTTTTCTCTTGGCCCGTTGGTCAAGCGGTCAAGACACCGCCCTTTCACGGCGGTAACGGGGGTTCGATTCCCCCACGGGTCACCAAATGGAAGTTTAGCTCAGCTGGGAGAGCATCTGCCTTACAAGCAGAGGGTCAGCGGTTCGAGCCCGTTAACTTCCACCAACGAAACCACTCACTTCTGTGAGTGGTTTTCTTTTTTCAAAAATTCTGAATGCAGGCAAACGAAAGCCGAGCTGCCGCCCGCCGTCAGCCGTCGTTTCCGAAAAGAGGTACGTCTATGTCTGAAACCGTCATGACACATATCATCGCGCGCATCCGCACGGATTTTCCGACCAAGTTCGGCATCCCGCGCCAGAGCGGCCTTGCCGACGTGCCGGCGCGCATCGTTTTCGAGCCGGAATACCGCAACGCGGACGCGCTGCGCGGCATCGAGGAATACTCGCATCTCTGGCTCATCTGGCAGTTCTCCGAAGCGGTGCGCGAGAGCTGGTCTCCGACCGTCCGTCCGCCCAAGCTCGGCGGCAACCGCCGCGTCGGCGTGTTCGCGACCCGCTCGCCCTTCCGGCCGAACGCCATCGGCCTGTCCTCGGTCCGCCTGCACCGCGTCGAATACGGCACGCCCGAGGGGGCGGTGCTGCATATTTCGGGCGCGGATCTGATGGACGGTACGCCGATCTTCGACATCAAGCCCTATCTCGCCTACACCGATTCACATCCCGAGGCGTCGGGCAGCTTTGCCCTCGCGGGGGACGCCGTGCGCGTCGAGTGCGCGGAGGGCGTTCTGGACGCCTTGCCGCAGGAAAAACGAGAGACTCTGCTGCGTGTTCTCGCGCAGGACCCCCGTCCCGGCTATCAGCATGAGGCGGGCCGCGTCTACGGCTTTCCCTTCGGCGGCTTCGAGGTTCGCTTCACCGTTGCGGACGGCGTGCTGACCGTGCTCTCGGCGGAAAAAGTTTGACCGGTTTAACATTTTGTTAATGCAATCGCTTTCCGGCTGCGTTATAATTATCATAGATATTTTTATCGAAAGCAGGGGGGAGAACTATGCCCAAAAAGATACTCATTGTCGAGGACGAGGCCAACATCCGCGAGCTGCTGCGCCTGTATCTCGAACGCGAGGGATATACCGTCCTCGAGGCTGAAAACGGCGTCGAGGGCATAAAAAAATGGAAGTCGGACAAGCCGGATATGCTGCTGCTCGATGTCATGATGCCGGTCATGGATGGCTGGGAGGTTTGCAGGGAGATCCGCGCGGAAAGCGACGTGCCGATCATCATGCTGACAGCCAAGGGCGAAACGGCCGACCGCGTTTCCGGTCTGGAGATGGGTGCGGACGACTACATCGTCAAGCCGCTCGAAATGCCTGAGGTCATCGCGCGCGTGCGCGCGGTATTTCGGCGTATCGCGCCCGATGACGCACCCGAAAAACTGTCGTTCGACAATCTCGTGATCGACAAGCAGGCCTACGATCTCGTCATCAAGGGCAAGCGCGTGGACGCGCCCCCGAAGGAGATCGAGCTGCTGTACTTTCTCGCCTCCAGTCCCAACCGCGTATTCACACGCGCACAGCTGCTCGATGAGGTGTGGGGCTTCGACTACTTCGGAGATACGCGCACGGTCGACGTGCACGTCAAGCGCCTGCGCGAAAAGCTCGAGGGCGTGTCGGATAAATGGGAGCTGAAGACGGTCTGGGGCGTCGGCTACAAGTTCGAGACCAAGGAGTAAGCGATGAAAAAACGCAGCTTTTTCTTCAAGGAGTACCTGACCCACTTCATCCTGATCGTCGTTGCGTTCGCGCTCGCCGGCAGCGTGTTCTATCATCAGATGGCGAGCTACGCGCTGCGCGCCAAGCAGACCGAGCTGAAGACCACGGTGCAGAGCCTTGCCGAGCAGAGCAAGGTCATGCAGGGCACGGACTCGGACGTGATACGCGAGCTGTACATGCTTTCCATCGCGCGCATCGCCAAGGAGGACGAGCTGACCGTCCTCGTCACGAACGAGAGCGGCGAGGTGCAGATGGCGGCGCATCCGAACGGCTCCACCTACAGCGTCAGCGGCTACCGCGTGCCGGCCGAGGTGGTCTCCGAGCTCACGCGCAGCGGCAGCTATGCCGCGGTCGGTTCGGTCGGCGTGCTGACTGAGGCGACGAGCTACACGGTCGGCAGCTGCGTGCGCGACAGCGACGGCAATGTCGCGGCGCTCATCTTTGTATCCTGCGAGGACCCGGCAACGGCCGGCGTTGTGCGGCATTCGACGCAGACGCTCGTGCTCATCCTGCTCGTGACGCTCGCCGCGATGCTCATTATCTCGTTCATTCTGTCGCAGCATATCACGCGCCCGATCAAGAATATCGCGGCGGCGGCGAAGGAATTTGCCTCCGGCAACTTCGATGTGCGCGTCCCCGAGGATAATCACTGCTATGAGATCGACGAGCTGGCGGTCTCGTTCAACAATATGGCGAGCGACCTCGATCAGCTCGAAGAGCTGACGCGCGGCTTTATCTCGAATGTCAGCCATGAATTCAAAACGCCGATGACGACGATCGGCGGCTTCGTGGACGGCATGATCGACGGCACCATTCCCGAGGAGCAGCGCGACAAGTATCTGCGCATCATCGCGGAGGAGACGCGCCGTCTGTCGCGCATGGTCAACCGTATGCTCGACGCGGCGAAGATCCAGTCGGGTGAGCTGCTGCTCAGTCCGGCACCGTTCGATTTCTCCGCCATGACGAGCCAGATCATCCTCTCCTTCGAGCAGAAGATCGAGAAAAAGAAGCTGGAGGTGGAGTGCGAGCTTGATGACCGGCTGATCGTCATGGGCGACCGCGACCATCTGTACCGTGCGGTATACAACCTGGTGGACAATGCGGTGAAGTTCATCGACGAGGGCGGCAGGCTGACGCTCCGCGCCCATCCGGAGGGCGACTTCTGTGCGTTCTCCATCTCGAACACCGGCGCAGGCATTTCCGCCGAGGATCTGCCGCACGTGTTCGACCGCTTCTACAAGGCGGATCGTTCGCGTTCGATGGACAAGACCGGCGCAGGCCTCGGTCTGTACATCGTCAAGAATATCATCAACCTGCACGGCGGAGAGATCTCCGTCCGCTCGGACGGCGGCGAGACCGAATTCGAGTTTACGCTTCCGCTCGCGAAGATATAAAAAAGACTGTCGCGAAACTGACGTTTCGCCGACAATCTGTGTTCTGACTACGCAGAACACGGACGTCCGAAAGTTCCCATGCGGAAACTTTCTCCCTCTCAAAGTATCCAAACCGAGGTACACGCCCCCGGTTTGGATGCGTTTGCGCAGCAAACGCTTTTGAATGCGCGCTGATGCGCGATTGCTGTTTTGGTGCGAAAACAGACTTTATCGACAGACAAGGGCATGGACTTTGGTCCATGCCCTTGTTATATATTGTGTTTTTACCAGCCGAAGCTCGAGAACGGGGAGGAGAAGCCGCCGAAACCGCCGAAGCTACCGTAGCCATTGCCGTAATTACCGTAATTGCCGGAGTTATCATTCTGGCTCTGGTTCTGCTGCTGCGTCTCAGCCGGATCGTCGCCCTCCAGATCGTGCGCATCGGTCAGCGTGATGGTGAGGTTGATGGTCTTGTCCTCGGAGATGCGGTAGACAGAAAGCGTCAGCTTGTCGCCGGCCTTCTTGTCGGCCTTGACGGTGTTTACCTCGTCCATGGTCGGGGTCGGAGTGCCGTTTACTGCGGTGATGACGTCGCCGACCTTGAGACCCTCAGAGGCGGCCTTGGCGCGCGAGTCGATCGAATAGACCTGAACGCCCGAGATGCTGCCGTCCTGCGAGGAGACATTGCGGCCGGTGATGCCGATGGACGGCCGGCCGGAAACGTAGCCGTTCTGGATGATCTCGTCGACGATATCCTTTGCGGTGTTGATCGGGATGGCGAAGCCCATGCCCTCAACGGTCGCGCTGCCGAAGGCGTTGCCGGACAGCTTGGCCGAGGTGATGCCGACGACCTGACCGTACTCGTTGATGAGTGCGCCGCCGGAGTTGCCGTTGTTGATGGAAGCGTCGGTCTGGATCAGGCTCATGACGCGGTCATTGACGGTAAGGTCGCGGTTGATCGCGGAGATGCGGCCGCCGGTGATGGTGTTCGCAAACTGAACGCCGCCGGGAGAGCCGATCGCGTAGGCGTATTCGCCCGGCTGGAGCTCGTCCGAGTCGCCGAACTCTGCGGCGGTCAGCTCGGCAGAGGAGTTGACCTTGATAACGGCGAGGTCGGTCTGCTCATCCGTGCCGACGATGGTCGCGTCGAGCGAAGTGCCGTCATTCAGCTGGACGGATACCGACTGCGCGCCCTCGACAACGTGGTTGTTGGTGATGATGTAGCCGTCGCTGCTCATGATAACGCCCGAACCGCTGCCCTGTCCTTCGCTCGTGGTCGAGATAACGGATACGACCGAGGGGCTGACCTTTTTGTAGATGTCCTCGCCGGACATGCCGTCCGAGGAGCTCGAGCTGCTGTCCGAGGGCTTGCTGTTGATCTGCATGGTCGGCGTGGAGCCGCTGTCGGTCGAGGCAGATGCGGAGCTGTCCGTCTGGCTGCTGCCGGTGACGAAATAGGTGGCTACCGCGCCTCCGGCGAACAGAAGGCAGGCCGCGGCAACGCTGCACAGGCCGATGACGAGCCTGCGGCCGCTTTTTCTGCTGCGGTGCGGCATTGCGCTCTGCTGATTCTGCTGATGCCATGCGTCGCTGTACGGAATGCCGTTCTGCTGCTGCGGTGTCTGTTGAACCGGCGGCTGCTGGGAGGACTGGAACTGCTGTGCATTGCTGCGCTCACGCGGAGACTGATACTCCGGGTGCTGCACCGGCGTCTGGAACGGGGTGCGCGGCTCCTCGCCGGACTGTGGCTGCTGCTGCGCCTGCGGCGTTTCGGTCTGCTGCGGCGCCGTTTCATTCGGCTGCTGCGCCTGCGGCTCGGCCGGGGTCTCGTTTATCGACGTTTCCGCATTTTTGTTTTCATTTTCATATTTATTGTTGAAGTCGTCCATTGGAATGGCCTCCTTATCGTTTACTGTCTCTATTGTAGATTTGCTGTGTGGCAGTTTGTTGAAAACAATGTGAACATACTTTGAACAATTATTTATTATAGCACGCGCAGGTGCATATGAAAAGGGCGCACCGAGGTGCGCCCTTAGACTGTCGAAAGAGGGAGGCGGCTATGTTACCGGAGCATTTCGCCCGCATAGGCAAGTCCCGGATGGATGTTGACGCCTGCGCTTTCGATCGCACCGGCGATGATGACCGCCGCGATGATGATGGCGGCCGCAATGATGATCTTGCCGATCAGGTCTTGATATTCTTTCATTTCAGTTTCTCCATCTGGTCTGGCCGGATATTCCGTTCAGCTCATCGAGCGGCGTCAGCACGGCGTTCTTCGGCGGCGCGGAAACCGGTGCCGAGGACGGGGCGAGACTGAGCGAGAGATCGAACGTGAGCGTGCCCTGATTGCGCAGGTGGTTGTAGAGGGTCATTCTGCCGCTCGTGCCGGAGAGATCAAAGGTCAGACGGGTGCGGTTGGCAACCGGGAACAGACTGCCCTTGATGTCGAGGGCCAGATCTCCCGACGCCGCACCGGTGGCCGTGTTGAGAGTATAGCTTCCGCTGACGCCGACCATATCATCCTCTTCGCCGCCGAGCAGAGATTTGACCGAGGGCTGCGCAGTACAGCGGTCGCCCGAGCGCGTGAACACCGCATCGCCCAGTACAGCGGACAGGTTCTTCTGCCTGTCCTCGAGCGAGCTGTAAAAGCCGCTCCAGCCGCCGTATTCCTCCGCATACGCCTCGGCGGAGGCGAGAAGCGCCGCGCCGCAGGTGTTTTGGGTATCAGCGTTCCGGTACAGCGTCAAAAGCTCGCCGAGCGCGGTCTTTTCGCTGAAATGCTCCTCATAATACCAGCCGTCCGTCTTTTTGTCCGTACCGCTGCTCGAAGTGAGCGCGGAGAACAGCAGCGGACTGCGCACATACAGCGTGTCCGTATCGGCGTTGTAGATCAGATCGAACGCCGCGTTCCTGAGCGCGCTCTTATAATAGGAAAGCATGGACGCGGAGAAGAGCTGCGAGGTCGGGCCGTCCGCGCTGCTGATGAGGTCGGATGAGAGAAGGCCCGCGAGTGCGGAAAGATCGGCGGACGCAGAGAGCGAGGCGCTTTTTCCGTCCGAGATGAGCGTCATCGTGCCAGAAGCGCTGTATTTTCTGTCGCCGCTGATCGTGTCGAACGCAGTGCAGTCTAGCTTTGCGGTGAGCGCCATGCGCACGGCATCAGCGTTTTGCAGTCTGGGCACGGCGGCGAGCCAGCGGTTCGCGGTCGTAAAGCCGCTGTCGATGCTCTCGAGCAGCGCATCCCGGTCATACAGCACCGCGCACTGTGCACCGTCGTCCCATTCGACGGTCAGACCGAGGCTTTCCGCGAGAAAACGCACGGGAACGCAGGTGCGGCCGTCCTTTTCGATGGGCGAGGTGTCGAGCGGAACGGTTTTCAGCACCTTGCCGGTCGCCCTGTCGGAAACGGTGAGGGTGTCGCCGCCGATTGCGAAGCGGCAGACCTTGCCGCCGAGCGAAGCGGAAACCGTGCCGCCGTCGAAGCCGACCTCGGCGCCGAGCGCTTCTGCGACTGCGCGGAATGGGACCATGGTGCGGCCGTCCTCGAAGAACGGCTGAACGTCGGGGAACGTGAGCGTTTTGCCGGAAAGCTGCACGCTGAGCGCGGGGACGGCGTAGAAATCGTCCTGAAGCGTCATGTCGAGCGCCGTACTGCGGTAGAAGGCCTCGCGGTCGTCCCAGTAACCGCTGTCGAGCCATTCCTCGAGGTCGCTCTGCTCAGCATCATGGAAGCGGAGCGCGACGGACGGGTCGTTATGTATCTCGTCGAGATGGCGGCGGTAGCAGTCGCTCGCCTGGTCGTAGCTGAGCTTGTCGAACCACCAGTCATAGGAGGAGGTGTACGCCTCCTCGCTGTCGTAGCCGAACTGCTGGTACATGGGCGGCGCGGTGTCGAGCGCGAGCGCTGCGGGCAGCGAGGACACGGCAAGAGACGCCGCGAGAGCGGCAGTGAACAGTCGTTTGTGCTTCATAGAGATCCCCCTTAGATGCGGAAGGCTGGCTGATTACACTATATAGAAATATTGTACTATACCTGACGCTGCACTGTCCATTGCCCTTTTGAACGGATTTCGGCGCGAAAAACCGTCATGATTTCCGGGGCGTCCGCGTAGCATGGAGAGAGGGAGGGGAGAGAAATGTTCATCACCATCACGTGCTCCATGCTGCGCCGTGTCGCGGCGTCAGCGGCGGCTTTTGCGGTCGTCGCGGCGCTTTTCATGATGTTCCCGCAGGGAAAGACCGAGCAGACCGCAGCAGCGGACGGAAACTGGGGACTGTCGTTCCGCGCGGAGGGGCAGCAGCCCGAAGGCAACGTCTCCGCCGGAGAGCTGCGGCAGTGGGATGCATATTATGTGGGCGATGCGGCGGAAAAGGTCATTTATCTGACGTTTGACGCCGGCTATGAGAACGGCTGCACAGCAGCGATTCTGGACGCGCTCAAAAAGCACAGCGCACCGGCCTGCTTTTTCGTCGTCGGCAACTATATCGATACCGCGCCCGAGCTCGTGCTCCGCATGGTGCAGGAGGGGCACATCGTCGGCAATCACACGCTGCACCACCCGGATATGTCCGCGATACAGGACGAAGCGTCGTTTTCGGCGGAGCTTGACGGCCTTGCGGACAAATACCGGGAACTCACGGGCGAGGAGATGAAGAGATTCTACCGTCCGCCGCAGGGAAAATTCAGCGAGAGCAATCTCGCCATGGCGCAGAAACTCGGCTACCGCACGATCTTCTGGTCGCTCGCCTATGTGGACTGGTATACCGACGATCAGCCGACCGATGAGCAGGCGTTTTCCAAGCTCGTACCGCGCATCCATCCGGGCGCGGTCGTGCTGCTGCACTCGACGAGCGCGACCAACGCGCGCATCCTCGATGAACTGCTCGCAAAGTGGGAGGCGCTCGGCTACCGCTTCGCCTCGCTCGAGGAGCTCGCGGGCGAAAGAGCGGAATGAACGCGCGTCACGAGTAGTCCTCGAGCAGCTGCGTCAGCTCGGTATCGCTCCGCAGCGTGATGCCGCGGCGGAGCGCTTCCCGGTCGGCGCTCGGCAGCGTGCGCACATCGATCGCCGTCGTAAGGATGACCTCGCCGTTCTGCGAGATGGTCAGGTGCGTGCCGTCCGTACCGGCGACGAGCGAGGCGGCGTCTGCGGGAACGGCGGCAGGCGCACGGACGGCGCGCACGGCAAGGACGAGCATGACGGCGGCAAGGAGCAGAAAGATCAGGAGCGCGGCGGCGCGCTGCCGCGCCTGACGGCGTGCGAGCAGAAAAAATCCCTGTATCATTGACAAAACCTCCGTTACAGATGTAATTCCTAAAATAGAGAAGAGAGAGACTGCGTGATTTGAGTATTCCCACAAAATTTTTGTCTATTCCGCGAAGTTCTGTAAAAATAATTTGGCATTTCGGCTCTTGTGTGTTATAATGGCATAGACCGCTATAATACTGTATTCCCGCTCTGTCCCGGCACAGGGGCGAAAATGGGGATATTTCATTCTGCGGGCGTTTTTTCAGCCGTGCGGGAACAAAACGGGCGGTGAAAACGTCCGTACCTGTACAGGTAAATGACAGCTGCCCGTGCGCATTCTGCCGGGCATACCCTGCGGCCTGCGGCTGCCGGGCAAGGAGGATACCGAATTGTCAAAAAGAAAAAATGGATCGGTCATCGGACGGTTTTTCGGACGCCTGCTGCTGACGTTAGTGCTCGTCGGCGTGCTGTGCGGCTGCTTCTGCGGCATTGCGTTTGCGTTCTATGTTCATACGAACATCAACCCGTCCGCGAAGGAAACTGCTTCCGAAATCAGCAAAGGTCTCGGCCTGAACCTCAACTCGTTCATCTATACGACGGACGCGGAGACAGGCGAGGAGACCGTTTATGAGACCATCAAGGGCCGCGAGAACCGCGAATGGGTCGACAGCGACAAAATTCCGGACAATCTCAAGAACGCCGTCGTCGCCATCGAGGACGAGCGCTTCTACAAGCATCACGGCGTAGACTGGTGGCGCACGCTCGGCGCGGTCAAGGGCTGGGTGCTCGGCGGCGACCAGTACGGCGGCTCGACGATCACGCAGCAGCTCATCAAAAACATCACTGAGGACAAGGATTACTCCATCAAGCGCAAGGTAAACGAGATCTTCCGTGCTTTTGCGCTCGAAAAGGAGATCGACGACAAGGACCGCATCCTCGTCATGTACCTCAACACCATCTACCTCGGCTACAACAGCTACGGCGTGCAGACCGCGGCAGACCGTTACTTCGGCAAGGATGTTTCGCAGCTCGACCTGGCGGAATGCGCCGTTCTGGCCGGACTGACCAACAATCCGTCCATCTACGACGTATATAACCATTCCGACAAGGTAAAATCGCGTCAGGAGACCATTCTGTCGCAGATGCTCGATCAGAACATGATTACCGAGGACGAGTACAATGCGGCCGTTTCCGAGCAGCTGAACTACCGTCCCTACGAGGAATACCAGAAGGACGTCAAGTCCACCTACAGCTACTTCACCGATGAGGTCATCAAGGACGTCATCAACGATCTGAAGGAGCAGAAGGGTTATTCCGAGCTGGTCGCAGAGAATATGGTATATTCCGGCGGCCTCAAGATCCATGCGACCATTGATACCAAGGTTCAGGATGCTCTGGACAGCGTATATACCGATGATTCCGCGTTCCCGAATACGGAAAAGTACGGCGAAGTGCCGGAAAGCGCCATGGTCATCACGGACAAGCAGGGCGATATCGTCGCGATCGCAGGCGGACGCGGCCAGAAAACGCTCAGCCGTTCGTTCTCCTTCGCGACCGATGCACGCCGCCAGCCGGGTTCCTCGTTCAAGCCGCTGGCAAGCTACGGCCCGGCGATGGATGCGGGCATCATCGTTCCGAGCACGACGATCTACGACCGCGCCTTCTCCGAGGGCGAGGACGGCATGCCGTGGCCGATGAACGACGGCAAGTACCCGACCGGCCGCTCCCTGACCATCAAGGAAGGTATTACGCGCTCGCTCAACACCGTCTCGGTACAGGTGCTCAACGCACTGACACCGCAGGCTTCCTATGATTTCCTCACCAGCCAGCTCGACATCAAGCTGGTCGGCAACCGTACCAATGAGGACGGCACAGTCCAGTCGGATATCGCTCTGGCGCCTCTGGCGCTCGGCGCGCTGACCGACGGCGTGACGGTCCGCGAAATGGCCGGCGCCTACTCTACCTTCATCGACGACGGCGTGTTCGGCGGTACGCGCACCTATACGAAGGTGCTCGACAACGAGGGCAACACCGTTCTTGAAAACACTCCTTATACCGACAAGGGCTTTACCAACGTCCATACCGTATATGATATGCTCGACTGCCTGCAGAACGTTACCGCACACGGTACCGCCTACGGCATTCAGATCGACGGCGTGGAGACCGCAGGCAAGACCGGTACCACGAGCTCGAACACGGATATCTGGTTCTGCGGCGTAACGCCGGAATACTCTGCGGCGGTCTGGGTAGGCTATGAGCATAACTACCGTCTGGACGGCCTGTATGGCCGAAACGCGGCGGAGATCTGGCTCAAGGTCATGGAAAAGGTTCATGCCGGCGACAGCGGTCTTGTCTTTGACTCGCATCCGCAGGATTTCGTCGAGGAGACCTACTGCATGGATACCGGCCTGCTGGCATCCGGCGCCTGCCGTGAGGCAGGACGCGCGGCGACCGGCCGCTTCTGGAAGGACAAGGTTCCGACGCAGACCTGCAGCCATGAAAACATCGAGGAGAAGTACGACTTCGAGACGAGCGGCATGGATGACTACTACGACGAGTATGACGACGAGGAAAGCGACGACAGCTCGAACACCGACAGCAGCACCGACTCGACCGATAACGGCGACAGCAGTTATGAAAACGGCGACAGCGACGACAGCAGCGGCGGTGATGACGGCGGCGATGACGGCAGCAGTGGCGGAGATGACGGCGGCAACATTGCACCGGCGCCCGATCCTGAACCGGCGCCCGATCCGGCAGAAGAAGACCCGGAGAGCTGATCCTCGGCATGCCGGACAGTCCGGCACAGAAAAGTAAATACAGACGGGCGGAGGGCCGCGAAAGCAGTTCTCCTCCCGAAAAACGTTCAGTGCTGCACAAGGCCGCACAGACCGGGGCGTTAGCGGTGCCTTGAACCTGCAATCCGCTTCAGCAGGGGTCGTGCAGACAAAGAGGGTCGCATATGCGGCGAGGCAGCCACTCACAGGACGATGAGAGACCGGTACTGCGCAACGGAGGACTGTGAACCATGTCAGGCGGGGAACCGAGCAGCATTAAGCAGAAACCATCGTGTGCCGCAGAGCTGCCGATCTTGAGTCCGAAATGCGGAAAGGCAGCCGGGTGTGTGTTTTCGAATTGCCTGCGTGCGGTCTTGTGGAGCACTGAACTAATTCGATTGAAACCACGCTTTCAATCGAATGGGATATACCGATCCTTGCGGCTCGGATATATCCCGACGGGACAAAAGTTCCTCCCGATGGTCGAAACTTTTGCTCCGACCTGTATAAAAACCGAGGCGCATGTCCCCGGTTTTTATGCGTTTGCGAAGCAAACGCATTGAATGCGCGCTGCCGCGCGAGTGATATATCTGCGCGGAAATCAGCTTTATCGACAGGCTTTGAGGCGGGCTTACGCCCGTCTCTTTTTTATAACAGGAACTGCGGAGGGAGGGTTTCGCTTTGTATCAGGCTTTATACCGTAAATGGCGGCCGCAGACCTTTGCGGACGTGATCGGACAGCAGCATGTCACCGACACGCTGCGCGCTCAGCTTCAGAGCGGCAGACTCAGCCATGCGTATCTGTTCACCGGTACGCGCGGCACGGGCAAGACGACCTGCGCGAAAATTCTCGCCCGGGCGGTCAACTGCGAGCATCCGGTGAACGGCGACCCGTGCAACGAATGCGCCGCGTGCCGCGGCATTCTGGACGGCTCGGTGCTCGACGTGACCGAGATCGACGCGGCGTCCAACAACGGCGTCGACAACATCCGCGACCTGCGCGACGAGACGCGCTATACGCCTGCGCAGGTCAAAAAGCGCGTGTTCATCATCGACGAGGTGCATATGCTCTCGATCGGCGCGTTCAACGCGCTGCTGAAAACGCTCGAGGAGCCGCCCGAGCATGTGCTGTTCATCCTCGCCACGACCGAGCTGCACAAGGTCCCGGCGACCATTCTTTCGCGCTGTCAGCGCTTTGACTTCCGCCGCATCGGCGCGGAGGACATCGCGCGTCGACTGCTCGACGTCGCGGCAGGCGAAGGCATCGAGCTGACCGAGGGGGCGGCGCGGCTGATCGCCCGCCTCGCAGACGGCGCGATGCGCGACGCGCTGTCCATGCTCGACCGCGCAGCGGCGGCCGGCGCCGTCGACGAGGAGACGGTCACAGCCGCGCTCGGCGTGATGGGGCAGGACGACGGCGTTCATCTTGCGGAGCACTTCAAGACAGGCGATCTCGCGGCGGCGGTGACGCTGCTGGAGGAATACTACAGCGCAGGCCGCGACCTTGCGGCGGTATTTGACCAGATGCTCGGCCTGATACGCGACGCGCTGCTCGTCAAGACAAGCAGAACCGATGTTTCCGCGCTCATTTCACCGGCGTATACAGTGAAAACGCTTCAGGGACTGTGCGACGGCCTCGCGGCCTCGACGCTCATCGCGTGGAGCCGCATCATCGGCGACTCGCTCGACCGGATGCGCTCGGCGGCGAACCGCCGCGTAGAGGCCGAGCTGTGCGCCGTGCGGCTGTGCAGTCTGGGCGCGGAGAATTATGATACCCTCGGCGGCCGCGTCGAGGCGCTCGAGGAAAAGCTCAAAAACGGCGTGCCGGTGCAGGTCGTGCAGACGCCGCAGAGCGGCGGCATGACACCTCCGCCGCCGAGAGATGAGGACGCCCCCCCTCCGCCGGGCGACGAGGACGCGCCGCCGCTGATCGACGGGGAGCCGGCACCGCAGGCGAAGCCGGGCAAACCGGCCGGCCCGACGCTGACGCTCTGGCCGCAGTGGGCGCGGCTGCTCGACGCCCTGATGGGAAAGATCAACGTCGGCGCACTGACGAACATCAAGCTCGGCGCGAAGGGCGCGATCGAGGACGGCGCGCTCGTCATCCTCTGCGAGGACAGAATGGCTTATATCCTCGCGCACAAGGATGAGACGCTCGCGGTCATCCGTGAACAGGCGGCGAAGCTGAACGGCGGCCCCATCAAGGTCCGCGTGCGTGAGGCGGGAGACGAGATTATACAGGAAAATAACGCGAAGGTCGATGAGCTGATCGGCCATGCGCAGGAACTTGACATAGAAATCAAGACACTTTAAGGAGGACACTTAAGATGGCAAAGGGTAAGAATTTCGGCGGCTTCGGCGGCGGCATGAACATGCAGGCAATGATGAAGCAGGCGCAGAAGATGCAGGAGAACATGCTCAAGGCACAGGAGGAGATCGCCGTCATGGAGACCACCGGCACGGCGGGCGGCGGCATGGTGACCGCAGTCGTTACCGGCACCTCCACGCTCAAGAGCATCGAGATCAAGCCGGATGTTGTCGATCCGGACGACATCGATATGCTTCAGGATCTCGTTGTCGCGGCGGTCAACGAGGCGCTCAAGGCGGCGACCGAGAAGTCGCAGAGCCAGATGTCTGCACTGACGGGCGGCCTCGGCGGCGGTCTGGGCGGCCTGCTGTAATGGATTACTTCGCACCACCGGTCGAGCGGCTGATCGAGGAGTTTGCCAGGCTGCCCGGCATCGGCCAGAAGAGCGCGCAGCGTCTGGCGTTCCATGTGCTCGATATGCCAAAGGAGGACGCGGAGCGCTTCGCGAGCGCCATCCGTGAGGCGAAGGAAAAGACCTTCACCTGCAAACGCTGTCAGAACCTCACGGACAGCGAGGAGTGCCCAATCTGCGCGGACAAGTCGCGCGACCAGAAGACCATCTGCGTCGTGGCAGACCCGCGCGACGTGATCGCCTTCGAGCGCACAAAGGAGTACCGCGGCCTGTACCATGTGCTTCACGGCACGCTCTCGCCGATGGGTCATGTCGGCCCGGACGATATCCGCATCCGCGAGCTGGTGCAGCGCATCGCCGACGAGGGCACCGAGGAGGTCATCCTCGCGACCAATCCGGACACCGAGGGCGAAGCGACCGCGATGTATATCTCGCGCCTGCTCCAGCCGTTCGGCATTAAAATCACGCGCCTTGCCTACGGCATTCCGGTCGGCGGACATCTCGAGTTCGTCGATGAGGTCACGCTCACACGCGCCCTCGAGGGCCGCCGGGAGCTGTAAGCGGCTCTCAATCTTGCTGTATATTGTGTAATATTATAAAATGACCAGCTTTGCCGGTCATTTTATACCTCGACTCAGCGCCCTTGGGGCGCGTCCGGGGGTATCAAAATTCGGTTTCTGCGGAACCGGATTTTGTAGATAGGGGGTATTGGATACCCCCTATCGCGCGCGAAGAGCGCAAAAAAACAGGAACAGCCGGGCTTTCGCCCAGCCGCTCCCGCAATAAAAGGTAGGATAGAGAGTAGAAAGCAAGAACATGTGGGGGGATCTTACGCTTTCCACATTTTTTATGATACGGAATAATTGTGTACATTCTGTGAACATTTCGCTGAAATTTATATTTGGGAGGAAAAAAGCCTGTGGCTGATCTGAAAAAAGAAATTGAAAATCGGCGCACATTTGCGATCATTTCGCATCCTGACGCCGGTAAAACGACCATAACCGAGAAATTCCTGCTGTACGGCGGAGCGATTCAGGAGGCCGGCATGGTCAAGGGCAAGAAGAACAGCCGCCATGCGGTTTCCGACTGGATGGAGATCGAGAAGCAGCGCGGTATTTCGGTCACATCCTCCGTCCTTCAGTTTCGCTACGAGGGCAAGTGCATCAACATTCTGGATACCCCGGGCCATCAGGACTTCTCCGAGGATACCTACCGCACGCTGATGGCGGCGGACGCCGCCGTCATGGTCATCGACGCATCCAAGGGCGTCGAGGCGCAGACGCGCAAGCTGTTCAAGGTCTGTGCGATGCGCGGCGTGCCGATCTTCACCTTCATCAACAAGATGGACCGCGAGGCGCGCGACCCGTATGAGCTGCTCGAGGACATCGAAAACGAGCTCGGCATCGGCACCTATGCCGTAAACTGGCCGATCGGCTCGGGCAAGCGCTTCAAGGGCGTGTACGACCGCATGGATGACGAGGTCATCGCCTTCGAGGGCGCGGACTTCCGCCACGAGGTCAAGGCGCAGCGCCTGTCCATTGATGACCCCATTCTCGAGGGTCTGCTGCCCGAGGATCAGTATCAGACGCTCATCGACGATGTGGAGCTGCTTTCCGGCGCGGGCGACGAGTTCGACCTCAAGGCCGTGCACGAGGGCAGGCTTTCGCCGGTATTCTTCGGCTCCGCTCTGACCAACTTCGGCGTCGAGCCGTTCCTGAAGAAGTTTCTTCAGATGACGCCGCCGCCGACTGCACGCACCGCGGACATCGGCGTGATCGACCCGTTCGACCCGCATTTCTCCGCATTCGTGTTCAAGATCCAGGCGAACATGAACAAGGCGCACCGCGACCGCGTCGCATTCATGCGCATCTGCTCGGGCAAGTTCGAGCGCGGTCAGGAGGTTCTCCACGTTCAGTCCGGCAAGAAAATGTCGCTCGCTGCGCCGCAGCAGCTGATGGCGCAGGACCGCTCGATCGTAGACGAGGCCTACGCAGGCGACATCATCGGTATTTTTGACCCGGGCGTGTTCTCCATCGGCGATACCGTGTGCGACCCCAAGCATAAGTGCGTGTTCTCCGGCATCCCGACCTTCGCGCCCGAGCTGTTCGCCGTCGTTCGCCAGAAGGATACCCTCAAGCGCAAGCAGTTCGTCAAGGGCGTTGAGCAGATCGCGCAGGAGGGCGCGATTCAGATCTTCCGCGAGCCGAATGCCGGCATGGAGTCGGTCATCGTCGGCGTTGTCGGCGTGCTCCAGTTTGAGGTGCTCGAGTACCGTCTGAAGAACGAGTACAATGTCGAGATCATCCGTGAGAACCTGCCGTATGAGCATGTCCGCTGGGTCGAAAACGACGAGGAGGACTTTGATGTGAAGCGCCTCCAGCTGACGAGCGACACCAAGATCGTCGAGGATCTCAAAGGCAACACGCTCCTGCTGTTCACCTCGCCGTGGAACATCACCTACGCGACCGACCACAATGAGGGCCTGCGTCTGGCGGAGTTCTCGGAAAACGCTTAATATAATCGAAGAATATGCAGCCGCGCGTTAGCGCGCATGAAATAGAAATCGCGCAGCGATTTCAAAAAAAACCGAGGACATGTGCCTCGGTTTTTTTACTTCTGGAGGGAGAAAGTTTCCGCATGGGAACTTTCGGACGACTCGTGTTCTGCGCAGTCAGAACACAGCTTGTCGGCGAAACGTCAGTTTCGCGACAGCTAAGCGGCTGCTTTTTCGTTCAGCGAGACAAGCTCGGTGCCGGGGTAGTAGTGCGCGAGGATCTCGCGGTAGTCCGCGCCGTTTTCGGCCATGTATTTCGCGCCGTACTGCGACAGACCGACGCCGTGGCCGTAGCCGATGGTGTGGAAGGTGAGCGAGTCATCAGAGGTCGTGACCGTGAAATTGGTCGAGCGCAGACCGAACAGCTCGCGCACCGCCGTGCCCTCGACCGTGACGCCGCCGAGCTTTACGGTTTTGATGCCGCCGGCGTCCGAACGGACCGAGGCCTTGAACCAGGCGGAGGGCGGGCCGGAAAGATCGGCGGCAGGGAAGGCGGAGCCGGCCTTTTCGCGGAAATCGTCCGCTGAAACAGTGACAGCGCTCTCGTAGCCGTCAAAAGCCGTGCCGCCGGGACTGACCACGCTTTGCAGATAGGGGACATCCTCGCCCCAGACATCGGCGGCGGACTCGGTGCGCGGGCCGCTGACACAGTGAAACACCGCCGCGATGGGAGCGCCCTCGCTCGTCAGGATTTCGCCTTCGGTGTCGCGGACTGCCGCACGGATGGCGGAGAGTTCGTCCGTGCCGAATACGGAGACTGCGGGACTGCGGTAGGCGGCGCAGTGGCGGTAATCGTCGCACAGATCGGCGTCGGGATGGGCGTCCGGGCGTCCGCGGGACAGCTTGCACAGCGCATAGGTTCGTGCGGCGACCGCCTGCGCGCGCAGCGCCTCACGCGGAAAATCTGCCGGGATCTCCGCAGCGGTGACGCCCTCTACATAGCTTTCGAGCGTAAGCTCGGTCGGTTTGCCGTCGATCTGCACAGTCACTGTTTCGTTTTCGGAAACGGCCGCCGTTTCGGCGGCGCCTTCGGCAGATTCATGTGAAATATCCTGCGGCCAGAGCATGGGCAGCAGGAAAAGCGCCGCCACGAGCAGCACGGCGGTAAACAGCAGTCGGCGCACAGGTCTCATCTCCCTTCGTTCTTCTGGGACAGTATATGCAATGAGTCCGAAAAACAGGACACAAGCATACGGTTTTCTATTGACATTGCTTCTGATTTGAAGTATTATGAAATTAAGAAATACGAACGAATGTTCGATAAACAAAGGTGCGAACGGGAGGTACAACATGGAACTCTGCAAAATGGCTCAGGAATACCGCCGCAACACGGCGCTGCTCGAACTGCGCAAGAAACAGCTTCTGGCGGCAAAGCGTCACGCGAAGCAGTACGAGGTGAAATACAGGCTGATGCGGCGCATCCGCACGCTGAACGAAATGATAAACGAGAGCCGTCTGGCGGCGTTCGAAATGGAGAATTATTATGAAAAGGAGGGGGCGTATGTCGGGCGAACGGCAGTATGACCGCTGTGCATATGAAAGCTATATTCGCGATCTCGGACAGGAGGACAGCACGCTGCGCGCGGCATTCCGGACGGCATTTTTCGAGGCGATGCGCAGCGAACTGACCGCGCGGCAGTACGAGGTGCTGCGGCTGGAGACGGTCGAGGGGATGAACGGCAAGGAGGTCGCGGCGCGTCTCGGCATCACGCAGTCTGCGGTTTCGCGGCACAAGTCGCGCGGCATGAAGCGGCTTCGATCGCTGCTTTCGTATAACCTGGAGTTATTCTAAGGGGGACGCTGTCCCCCTTAGATACGCCCCCGGTTCCTGACGAAACCGGGGGCGATAACCCCCTCTCGTCCGCACAGCGGACGAGGCCGCGCCGCCGCGGCGCGGGCAGAGGTATAAAAGTCCGGCAGAGCTGGACTTTTATGGGGAATTTTATGCGGCGCTCTGCGGAGCGCCTGTCCTGCCTGTTTTGCCGAAGGCAAAATGCGGCAGGAGAAAGCGCGCAAAGCGCGCAAAAGGCACGCCGTCGGCGTGCCTTTTATTTGATAGCTTTCGGACGTCCGTGCTCTGCGAAGTCAGAACACAGCTTGTCGGAAAAACGAAGCTTTTCGACTGCTTAAAAGAAAAACGCGACATCAGGCCGCGCATTTGCACCGCCCCGTCGCGTTTCTTGGCAATAAATAAAAACGGCGGCAGGGAGTAGTCTCAAACCTACCACCGAACTTGTGAACACATTATACATCGATTCCCGGCCGGACGGCAAGATAAAAAATTCACAAAATCGAGTTTACACCTTGTTAACATTTGTACAAAATTACAGGACGGTTACAGGCCGTCCTGCGCACAACGGAAGCACGCAGGAAAAGAGCGCGTTTTTCGGCAGAAAAGATGCAGATTTTCCGCGGATTTCTCTTTACAAAAGGCGTGCGGTGTGTTATCCTATATATACTGTTGCCCCATGCTTAGCTGTCGGATAACCGGACGCGTTCCTATCGCTCCATTTCACCAAGCCGCGGCCCAGCCTGAGGGTACAAAAATCATATTTTCGAAAGGTGAAAACGAACATGATCCGTAAGGAAGACAAGACTGCCGTTATCGAGGCAAACCGCACCCACGCTACCGACACCGGTTCCCCGGAGGTTCAGGTTGCAATTCTGACCGCCCGCATCAAGGAGCTCACCGAGCACCTGAAGGTACACAAGAAGGACAACCACTCCCGCCGCGGCCTGCTGAAGATGGTTGGTCAGCGCCGTTCCATGCTGGCTTACCTGCAGAAGAAGGACATCAACCGCTACCGCGCTCTGATCGCTAAGCTGGGTATCCGTAAGTAAGAAACGTTTTATAGGGGAGCAGTCTGCTCCCCTGTTTCTATACCTGCGAAAAAAGCATCTGCTTTCCCCAAGGAAGTTTATCAACCGGGCGGCATAAACCTGCTTTTTAGCGTTTGAAAGAGGGACGAGGGCAGCTTCGTTCCTGTTTCAAGTGCTAAAAGCCGGTGCCGCCCTCCAAAAATCAAAGGAGGAAACAAAATGGCAAATATCAACCACTTTGACTTCAAAAACTACCGCGTTTTTGAGACCGAGATCGCTGGCCGCAAGCTGACCGTCGAGACCGGCAAGATGGCGCAGCTGGCAAACGGCTCCTGCCTCGTCCGCTACGGCGAGACCGCAGTCCTCGTTACCGCTACCGCATCCGCAAAGCCGCGCGACGGCATCGACTTTTTCCCGCTCTCCGTTGACTTCGAGGAGCGCATGTACGCCGTAGGCCGCATCCCCGGCTCCTTCATGCGCCGTGAGGGCCGTCCGTCCGAGAAGGCGATCCTGTCCTCCCGTCAGATCGACCGCCCGATGCGTCCGCTGTTCCCGAAGGATCTGCGCAACGACGTTTCCATCGTCTGCACCGTTCTCGAGAACGATTATGACAACTCTCCCGAGGTAGTCGCTCTGCTGGGCGCTTCCATCGCGGTCTCCATCTCCGACATCCCGTTCGACTACGTTGTAGCCGGCTGCCAGGTCGGCATCGTCGACGGCAAGACCGTCATCAACCCGACCTCCGAGCAGCGCAAGGTTTCCGAGATGGACGTTACCCTGTGCGCGACCAAGGACAAGATCGTCATGATCGAGGCCGGCGCGAAGGAAGTTCCGGAGGACGAGATGTTTAACGCCCTCATGGAGGCTCATGAGGAGCTGAAGAAGGTCTGCGCGTTCATCCAGTCCATCAAGGACGAGATCGGCAAGCCGAAGTTCGAGTATGAGCATCACGACATCGACCACGACCTGTTCGACAAGCTCGAGGCAGAGTGCAACGACAAGTTCGAGGCCGCTATGGATACCGACGACAAGACCGTCCGCGACGCAGGCGTTCGCGAGATCGTTGACGCATTCGAGGCGACCCTGTCCGACGAGTACAAGGAAGAGCACGACGCAAACCTCGCTGAGTGCGTAGATAAGCTCCAGAAGAAGATCGTCCGCCGCTGGCTGGCAAACGGCAAGCGCGTCGACGGCCGCGGCATGGAGGAAGTCCGTCCGCTGGCTGCTGAGGTTCACGTTCTGCCGCGCGTTCACGGTTCCGGCATGTTCACCCGCGGTCAGACCCAGGTCCTGACCCTCTGCACCCTCGGCACGCTGGGCGATGCACAGGAGCTCGACACCATCTTCGAGGAGAAGGAAAAGCGTTATATCCATCACTACAACTTCCCGTCCTTCTCCGTTGGCGAGACCCGTCCGTCCCGCGGCCCCGGCCGTCGTGAGATCGGTCACGGCGCTCTGGCTGAGCGCGCTCTGCTGCCGGTCATCCCGCCGGTAAGCGAGTTCCCGTACGCGCTGCGTCTGGTTTCCGAGGTCATCTCCTCCAACGGCTCCACCTCTCAGGGCTCTGTCTGCGGTTCCACGCTGGCTCTGATGGACGCCGGTGTTCCGATCAAGGCACCGGTTGCCGGTATTTCCTGCGGTCTGATCACCGACGGCGGTCAGGAGACCACCTTCACCGATATTCAGGGCGTTGAGGACTTCTACGGCGATATGGACTTCAAGGTAGCTGGTACCAAGAAGGGCATCACCGCGATTCAGGTCGACATCAAGGTCGACGGCCTGACCCCGAACATCATCAAGCAGGCGTTCGAGAAGTGCCGCGTTGCCCGTTACGGCATTCTGGACGAGATCATGCTTAAGGCTATCCCGCAGCCGCGTGAGGATGTTTCCGACTGGGCTCCGAAGATGACCACCATGCACATCAACCCGGACAAGATCCGCGAAGTTATCGGCAAGGGCGGTTCTGTGATCCAGAACATCGTTGCTGAGTCCGGCGCAAAGGTCGACATCGAGGACGACGGCACCGTCACCATCGCCGCTGTCAAGGCGACCGACGCTGACAAGGCAAGAAAGATGATCGAAGCGATCGTCAAGGAGCCGGAGCCGGGCGAGATCTACTACGGCAAGGTCGTTCGCCTGATGAACTTCGGCGCGTTCGTCAACCTGCTGCCGGGCAAGGACGGCATGGTTCACATTTCCAAGATGGCTGACCACCGCATCGAGAAGGTCGAGGACGCTGTCAAGGAAGGCGACATGGTCTGGGTCAAGGTCATGGAGATCGACGACAAGGGCCGCGTAAACCTGTCCATGAAGGACGTAAAGCCGGAAGAAAAGGTCAAGTAATCCGGTCTGAAATAAAAAAAGGGCTTCAGTGCGAAACGTGCTGAAGCCTTTTCCTTTTTATTTTATCATATCCTGTCGGCTCATGAAATTGTTTCCCTTTCAAAAGACGGGGGAACTGTGCTATAATGGAATGCAAAGAAAAATCGACGGAAGGGAAGGACAAGCCTATGACCTCTGTGCTGCTGCCCGAGGGCGAGCTGCGCGTGGCGCGGTGCGATACACTTGACAAGCTGATCGCGGTCGGTGACGGCGACGCTGCGCTGCTTTACCTTTATATCCTGCGTCACGGCAGCGAGGACGGCCGGACGGCTGCGCGTGCGCTCCATTTATCCGACGAGCGCTACGAGCGCGCGGCGTTCACGCTCAACAATCTGAGCGCGCCGGCTGCCGAGACGAAAAATACCGAAAAGAGCGAAAATGCCGCGCCGCAGTACACAGCAGCCGAGCTTCGCCGCGCACGAAACGAGGACGGCGAGTTCTCCGCTGTATGCGATGCCGCGGAGAATGCCTTCGGCCGCGCGCTCACCGAGGGCATGCTGCGCAGCCTGCTGACCGCCTATGACCATCTCGGACTGGACGGCGGCGCGATCATCGAGCTGCTCAGCTACCTCAAGAACGAAAAGGGCGAGGTGCGCCTGTCCGACATCAAGCGCGAGACCTATCAGTGGGCGGACATGGGCATCGTCAACGCGCAGGACGCGCAGCAGTATCTGGCGCGGCGCGTCAACGAAAAGCCGTTCATCGAGGCGCTCTACCGTGCGCTCGGCGCGGACCCGGCGCAGCCGGCCCCCAAGGAGCAGCGCGTCTGCCGCTTTGCGCTCGCGCACGGCTTCCCGGCGGAGTCGGTCGAGCTGGCTGTCCGCCGCACCGAGGCGCATCAGGGCCATCGCAGTCTGGATTATACGCTCGGCATCCTGCGCCAGTGGGAAAAGAGCGGCGTACATACTATCAGCGAGATCACGGCGCTCGAGCCGGAGAGCCGCACGGCGGCGGTCGCTGTCGGCCAGACCGAGGCGCAGCCGACGGACAGCGGTACGCTCGCGGACTGGGAGCAGGCATGGCTCGCGCAAAAGGAAGAGATCAGACGGAGAATGAAGGAGGCGGAAGCGAATGGCTTATGATAGAAAACTGCTTTCTGCGGCGCGCAGAGAGCTGGAGCGCGACCGCGAGGCGCATGAGGACGAGCTGGAGGCACGCCGCCGGGACGTCTATGCAAGGGAGCCGCGTATCCGCGCCATCGACCGCGAGCTTTCTGCGACCGCCATTCAGGTGCTTCGCGCGGCGCTCGAGCAGGGAAGCGACCCGGAAAAGGCGATCGCGTCGCTGCGGGAACGCAACCTGAGTTTGCAGGAGGAGCGTTCGCGCCTGCTGCGCGGTCTGGGTCTGCCGGCCGACTGGCTGACGAACAAGCCGATGTGCGAAAAATGCGGCGACACCGGATATGAGGGCGCGGCGACCTGCGAATGCGTCAAGCGCCGCTATGCCCGTCTGCTCAAGCAGCAGCTTTCCTCCGTTCTTCCCATCGAGGATCAGAATTTTGAAAAATTCAATCTCAGCTATTATTCGCCGCGGATCGACCCTAATATGCACGACTCACCGCTGGAAAACATAAAGGTCAATCTGTTTGAGTGCAAGGCATATGCACGGAATTTCGGCGAAAACTCGCCCAATCTGCTGCTGTACGGCTCGACCGGACTCGGCAAGACCTTCCTCTCCACCTGCGTGGCGGAAGCGGTCTCGGCGCGCGGCTTTTCGGTCGCCTACGACACCGCCATCAACATCATCGCCGCCTACGAGACCATCAAGTTCGGCAACGGCGACGGCGCGGCGGCGGCGGAGCGCGCGGCGCGGTATGAGCGCGCCGACCTGCTCATCATCGACGACATGGGCACCGAAATGGGCACCGCGTTCACGGTCTCCGCACTCTACAACCTCATCAACAACCGCCTGATGGCGCACCGTCCGATGATCGTCAACACCAATCTGCTGCCCGACGAGCTGAAAAAGCGCTATTCGCCTGCCGTGGCGTCGCGCCTGCTCGGCGAATTCAAGCAGCTGCGCTTTTTCGGAGACGACATCCGCATGCTCAAGAGCCGGATGCAGAACCGTTAAAAATCTTTCAAAGACTGTTCAAAAACTGTTCACACATTACGGGGCGGAGTGCGGTATACTGACATTGTCAGCAAGGGAAGCCGCAATCCCGAAGCTGACGACCTACCGATCTTTTTATTTCTCTTTTTTACCCCCTTTTATTTTGTGAATGACGGAAAACGCCCCGAACTCGTTCCCCCGCGAGCCGGGGTGTTTTTCTGTCCGTTTGAAGGAAAATGTGCTCTGATCGTCGCGCCAGCTCTGTTAATAATTTTTCAAAGACTGTTCAAAAACGGTTCACACATCGGCGCGGAAAGTGCGGTATACTGAATATGTCGAAAGGAAGTTTCCCCCTTCTTCCGATCGACAGACAAGTTTGATTCTTTTTTCTTTTTCTTTTCCCCTCTTTTTTCGAACAGCGAAAGCGCTCCGCAGATCCGGCATCCCCCTGCCGGGTGCGGAGCGTTTTCGTCTGTCCGGAAGGGCGGTTTTCCGCCGAAACAAATCTTTCAAACTCTGTTCAAAAACTGTTCACACATTGCGGTGCGGAGTGCGGTATACTAACATTGTCAGCAAGGGAAGCCGCAATCCCGATGAAGCTGACGACCTACCGATCTTTTTATTTCTCTTTTTTACCCCCTTTTTCAAATCTGTATACTGGATGAGCAGGCACCGTTTTCGCTTCCCCCGGCGAGACGGTGCTTTCTCGTTGCTTTCAAAAATAAAAGAGGCGGCTCTGCTTGCGAAAAAGAGAGGAATAGGGTATACTGATACATAGCAAGAAACGATATGTTAGGAGATGTTTTATATGGGTTGCTCGCACAACTGCGACAGCTGTTCGTCGAACTGCGGCGGCGAGAAGAGCCTCAAGGTCGCGGCTAACAAGGCTGCGACCGTCCGCAAGGTGATCGGCGTTGTTTCAGGCAAGGGCGGCGTAGGCAAGAGCCTGCTGACCTCGATGATGGCGGTCGGCATGACGCGCAAGGGCTACACCTGCGGCGTGCTGGATGCCGACATTACCGGTCCGTCTATCCCCAAGACCTTCGGCGTGCACGACAAGCTCGAGGGCTGCGAGGAGGGCATCATCCCGGCACGCAGCGAGGGCGGCGTGCAGATGATCTCGATCAATCTGGTCCTGCCGAACGAGGATGACCCGGTCATCTACCGCGGTCCGATCATCGCGGAGACCGTCAAGCAGTTCTGGTCGGACGTTGTAT
>OLQV01000414.1_pt1 | contig 41451 bp, 56 predicted proteins | sample 1672371 | NCBI WGS metagenome assembly OLQV01 (sample SAMEA3136676, study PRJEB25190) | human gut metagenome
GATATAGATTTTGTAGGTAAACATTATTTTATAGAGAATGGTATAATGGAATAAAATATTATGATAGAGACTATTATAGAGGCTCTATCATACCACGGAAGACTATAGGCTGAAGTGGAAAAGAAGGAAAATATGAAAGAAATAGTAGATGAAAAGAATAATAAAATAATAGGTAATGTTAATTTAGATAATTCTAAAGTAAAGTTTATAGGTAGTAATAATGTTTTATATATCAATGATGAAATAACTTTAGTTAATTCTAGTATAGAATTTAGAGGGGATAATTCACTAGTATATTTATGTAAAACATCAGAAAAAATAACTGTAGATATAAAACTATATAATAATTCCACTATTTACTTTGGAAAGAATATTTGGATAAATAAAGGAGTTAAGATAGTTATATCTGAACAAACTAATTTGTTTATTGGTAAAAATTGTATGATAGCTCCTGAATGTTGTTTTAGAAGTGCAGATCCACATATAATATATGATATTAATACTAAGAAAAGAATAAATCAAAGTAAAAGTATTTTTATTGGTGATCATGTTTGGATTGGTCAAGGAATAATGGTATTAAAGAATGCTATGGTAGGATCGGGAGCAGTTATTGGAGCTAAAAGTTTAATAACAAATAAAAAATATAATTCAAATACTATATATGGTGGAAGTCCTGCTAAAAAGATAAAAGAAGGTATATTCTTTATTCATGATGATTGTCATAGATTCTTAGATGAAGATATTGAAAAATATGAGTATAATGATACCGATAAATATATTTATAATAGAGATAGTACTACTACTGAATTTGAGGATATTGAGAATAATTTAAGAGGTACTTCTATTAAAGATAGAATTGATTATTTAGATAAGATTACTTTAAATAATGATAAGAATAGATTTTATATTGGTGATTAGATAAAAGAGGTAGTGATGGAAGAATATTTAAATAAAATAATAAGTGATAATGGTATTTTAAACAGTAATATGAAATGTGTAAAAGTAAATGCTGGTTTTACTAATACTGTTTATATACTAGATGATAAATATATTATTAAGATATGTAGTGATAGAGGTAATAAGAATAGATTTATTCAAGAAATTAATTTTTATTTAAGCAATAATGATAATAAATATATACCAAGATTATACCGCTACTACATAGGAGATGGTGAAGATTATTCTTATGAAATAATTGAAAAAGTAGAGGGAGTTACATTATATAATGTATGGCATACTTTATCTTTGGAAGAGAGGGAAGATGTATTAAAACTAGTAGTAGATATGATGAAGTCTATTCATAAGATAAAAGGAGAAGTATATAACTTTGCTTTATATATTAAGAATAAGTTAAATAATGAGATGAATGAAGTTAGTAATTTATTTGATGGTGTAGTATTTGATAGATTTAATAATATAATTAAAAATATAGATAGATATTTTATGGATAATGATTTTAGATTAATACATGGTGATCTTCATTTTGATAATATACTTATTGATAGTAGTAATAATATTAAAGTTATTGATTTTGAAAGGGCATTAATTGCTCCTATTGACTATGAATTAGATATATTTTTAAGAATGTGTTATAATCCTATTAAATATGCATCTTTAGAAGAAGAAAAGTATGTAAATATTAATGATTATAAGGATATTCCTAAATATTTAAAGGAGTACTATCCTGAGATATTTGATTTTGAATATTTTGATATAAGACATTTAATATATGATTTAGAGGCCAACTTAAGAATATTACCTAGATTTAAAGATGATGTTGAGTTAAGGAATAAGGTTATAGAGGTAATAAACGAGTTGGATGGATTGATTAGTGAGGTATAGAAATGAAAACAGAACTTATATATTTTGTTCATGGTACTACTTATGATAATGCTAGTAAAAAGTGTTCTGGCTGGAAACAAGTAGAACTTAATGAACTTGGAAAAGAACAAGCTCTTAATTTAGGGAATGTTAATAAAGATATTAAGTTTGATGTTATATTTACATCAGATTTAATAAGAGCAATAGATAGTGCTAATATTGCTTTTCCTAATGTTAAGAAAATTCAAGATAAAAGATTAAGAGAATGTAATTATGGAGATTTAGATGGTGAAGATAAGAACTTAATTGTCTATGAAGATCATATTGATGTACCATTTCCTAATGGTGAGTCTTTAAAAGATGTTGAAGTAAGAGTACAAAGTTTTATTAATGATATACTAAAAGAATATAAAGGTAAAACAATAGGTATTGTAGCACATAGGGCTCCTCAGCTGGCATTTGAGGTTATTACGAAAAATATAAGCTGGGAGACTGCAAATGAAAATGACTGGCGTAAAACAGGTGATTGGAAGCCAGGATGGAAATATGAAATTGATTAAGAAATAGGATTTAATATCATGACGAGTTTAGAAAGAGAAGTAGATAGTAACAAATTAGAGAGATGGACATTTGGTATTAATGCTAATTAATTGGTTGAACCTGTACTAGAAGAAAAAAAGACCGCTACTACATATTTATATGAGGACGATGAAAAGTATAAAGAAAATGATATTTCAATATTAACAGATATAAATGGTAATGATGTGTGTCTAATACAAACAAAGAAAACAATTATAACTACATTTAAAAATATTATTTGGGATTTAGCTGTTTTAGAAGGAAAAAATAATTCATTAGATGATTGGAGAAAAGAGCATTATAATTTCTTTAAAAAGATAAATCCTGATTTTAATAAAGATACAAAGGTTGTTTTTGAAATATTTGAAGTGATAGAGAAATTATAATTTAAAATTAGATATTTAGTAGGTGGTAATAATAGAAAAAATAGAGGTGATAAATCATGAGAATGTTTTTATGTGGTGGTGGAAGTGGTAAAAAAATAAAAGAGGCTACCATTAAGTTTGGCAATTTGATTGATAAAAGTAAACCTTTATTATATATACCACTTGCAATGAAACGTGAGAAATATGATAGTTGTTTAGAATGGATAAAAGAAGAAATGAATATTATTGGTATCAATAATATTGAGATGGTTAAATGATGGTATTGTATTTGGTGGAAGTGCTGGTGCAATTATATTTGGTAAAGATATAGATACTTGTAAATATGAAGATGATAATAGTATTGTTGGTTTAAAAGATACAAGTGGTTTTGATGTTTTATCTGGATATTCATTACTCTGTCATTATAATGATAATATTGTTAAGACGGAAAATAATATAAATTATTTAAAAGAATATTCTATAAGAAGAAGAGTAATTTATTTACCTGAAGAAGATACTATCTTTATAGATAGCAACGATATAGAATTAATAGGAGATAAAGAATATATAGTATTTAATAATGGTAATATGCAAGTGATAACAGTAACTGAAAATAATAGGCAATACTATCAAAATAAAAAATTAATGAATAAAGAAGAGAGGTAAGAAAATGAAATATTTAGGATCAAAAGTATTAGAGACAGATAGGTTACTTTTAAGACCTACTAAAGAAGAAGATTTAAAAGTTATTTGGGGTATTCTATGTGATAAGAAAATAGCAGAGCATTATCTTGTAGGAAAATTTAATTATGATTGGGAAAAGGAAAAAGTATGGCAATATAAAAAATTAGGAAAAGCAAATAATGAAGATGTATTTCAATGGTCAATAATATTAAAATCAGAAAATAAATGTATTGGTCAGGCTAGCTGTCAAAAAAGTCATGATGAATTTGGCAATGAAAATAGTGATAATATAAGAGATGTTGGTTGGTTTTTAGATTCTAATTATCATGGTATGGGATATGGTAGTGAGGTTGCTAAGGCAGTACTTGATTATATGTTTAAAGAAGTACAAATTGATAAAATAGAAACTTGTATTGCTACTGATAACATAGCATCTTGGAGAGTGATTGAAAAGTTAGGTTTTCATAGAACTAATAAAATTAAAAAAGTTAAGTATACTATTTTAACTGAAGAAGTAGATTGTTACTGCTACGAAATAACAAGAGAAGAATATTTAAATTTGGAAAGTGAATAAAAGTAAAATAAAATGAATGATTATAAAATATAAAAATGATGGTTATACGATATAGATATAATTATCTTGAGTTAAATAAATGATGATTAATGAGAAAGTAGATTATATTATTTATATTTTAGAGAGTTTAAGGATGGCGAAATTAAACATATAATATAATTGAAGGAAGAAGAATGATAGAACAAAATAATATAAGTATAAATGAAAACAAAGAAAATAGTGTAACTAGACTAATTAGTATTAATGATTTTGTAAATGATGATTAGTTATTCAAAAGGGTAAAAAGCAATTTAAAAAGATAGTTTTAAATTAAAAAAGTACTTGTTATATTAGATTTTATATGATAATAAATAATAATAGTTAAAGTATGATAATAAATAATAATAGTTAAAGTACTTGAAATATAGTACTTTTTATGTTATTATAGTGGAGAAAAAGCCGAAGTAGAAATCTAAAAAATAGTCGTATTTATGATAAGGAGAATAAATAGTGAGTAGTATAGAAAAAGAAATGATTATTATATGTGAGGTATAAACTAAAAATGAGAAAATATGATTTATTTATGAAAGATAAAATTATTCAATGCAATGCTAAACAGTTACTAAAAATTAATCCTAAACTAGTTGTTGATAGTAATGGTATTGTACTTTACGAACTAGAAAATGTACAAAGTTTATATTTGTTTCCTCTTACTGTAATTGACTACATAGAAAACTTGACTAGAAAAAATATCATTTGTATAAATATTATTGATGTAAATTGTAATTTAGATTATAAGCAAATATTTGATAAAGATGATTTTGATAATCTCAAATCAGTTGAAATATTAATAAGGAAAGATTATGACAAAAAAAGAATTTTAAAAATATGTGATATGATAAAATATTTTTATAGAAGGGGAATTATGATTAGTTTAAATATTAAAAATTTAGTAAACCTTTCTAATTTATTATCCAAGCAATTTAAATATGTAACATATTTTAAAATTTTTTTAGATAATGATATTAATTATAATGCTTATATTGAATTTTTAAATAAATTGTCTATTGTTAATCGTTATAAACAGGAAAAAACTTTAGTCCATATAAAAACTTATTTAAGTATAGAAAAGGCAAAATTTTATGAAAAAATGCTTAATGATTTTGTTAAATTAAATGTTGATACATTTCAAGTATCTAAGGAATTACTTCCAATAAATAAAGTTAATTCAAAAGTAGATACAAAAACGCAACATTTAATTAGAGATTTAGAACTAAAATATTATGATTACTACCCAATTAAATTTATTAGTGTCAAAGACTTGACTACTTTATATTATCCTAGGTTTGAATTAGATGATAGAAATTCAAAAAAATGTTATTCATGTTATATGAAACCATACTTATTTGATAATAAAATTTTGCCATGTAAGGTTAATAAGGTGTTAGATAATTTAAATGAATGGAGTTCAGATTGTTTTAATTTAAATGAATATAATAATATAATAAAAAAATGTGGCATTAAGTGTACTGATTGTGCATCAATATTTGAAAACGATATGTTGTATAATGTTGAAAATATTATTAAAAATTATGAAAATACAAAGTTTTATTTTATAAAGGAGAATTAGTATGATAGAGATTATTGGAAAGAATGGTGCTGGCAAAACGACTCTGGCAAATTTTCTATATGATTTTGGATTCGAACGTAATATTGGCTATACCACACGGCCAAAACGATCAGGCGAGATTGATGGAATAGATTATTATTTTGTTGCTGAAGAAGAATTTAAAAGAAAAATAGATAATAATGAATTTATTGATTATAAAGTTAGAAATGGTTTTTATTATGGAATATCAAAAAAAGATATTAGTGTCAATACAATCTTGGTTTCTGGTGATGCTAGAAAAATAGAAAAAAGTACAGGTTATAAAATATTAAAATTATATATAAATTGTGATTTGCCAACTAGATATTTAAGAGTTATGAAAAGAAACGATCCATCAGAAGATATCTTTGATAGATTTCATACGGAGAACTTTTCCTATTTATATGATTTTAATGCAATATTTGTTAGTAATGATTATAATGATGTTACAGATTTTAAAAAATATGCAAAACAATTGATATCAAATGAAAATCCTAGTAATTTTTTGATACCAAACAGAAAATTTATAGAAGAAAAAATAAAAACAAATGATTTAGCAGGAGTAAATTATAACGATAAACTATTAATGTTATTGCAATATGAAGAATATATACTTAGACAATTATTTTTAAGAAATAAAGACTTGTTTAGTGATAGTACTATAAGAGAATATTATAGTTGTTTACTCAAGTTTATGGTTGATAAAAGAATTAATTATTCGATGATTCGCGATGAATTATATGCAAATATAGATGAGAAAAAATATAAATTAGATTATAAAATTAAGAGGAGAGTGTTATAATGAAAATTTTATTTATTTCCGATATACATGGAATAACTACCAATTTAAATGTTATAGAAAAAATAATGACAGAAGGCAATATTGATAAGTTAGTATGTCTAGGTGATTTATATTATCCTGGACCATCGTATGATAATAAATATGAAATAGATAGTAAAGGCGTATTTAATTTCTTAATGAAATATCAAGAAAAATTAATATGTATGATGGGAAATTGTGATTCTTTAGTAGATATTAAAGCAAGTGATTTTCCTATTGGTAGTGGTGTATCTTTAATCAATACTGATGGATTGGATATATATATTACTCATGGTAATGAATATAATTTTGAAAAAGATAGAAAATTTAATCGCAAAGGAATATTAGTTTATGGTCATGAGCATATTCCATACATAAAGAAAAAAGATAATATGATTTATATAAATGTAGGTTCAATATCATTGCCAAGAAACGATAATAATCCTACATATGCTGTCTATGAAGAAAAGAAAATTACTATTTATGATATTAACAAAACTGTAGTTGATACCATTAATTTGTAGGTGATATAATGAAAAAAAGTGTTAATGGAATATATTTAATAGGGGACTCATTAAAATTTGACAATAGTAAATACCCTAATGATAAATATGATAGAGATTTATATATTCCTAAAGGATATATATTGCCATCTGGTGAAATGTTAACGAAAGAATATGGACGATTTCATGAGAATATGGCACAAAGATTTGTTGAAGAAAACTACTATAATAGTTATAAGAGTGATTTCATAAAAGATTATAAGGATTATATGCTTATGAGGGTACATGCATTGCAGGTTCTAAGTTGTGGTCAGAACAAAATTTTATATTGTGATGATCACATAAATAGTATTATTGCCAAAGCAATAGTGTCATATTTAGAGCATGGGTGGTCTGAAGTTATTATTCCAAATCCTTCTAATTCTTATTTCGATTATTTATATTATAATTTGTTAAGTGAATTTGGATATGAATTATATATTGAGGAGAAGTGTAAAAAATATGAGAAAAAAAATATTAAGTAAAACCTATTTAAGGGGAGTTAGTGAATATATAATAGAGTTTTCTTTTAACAATGATGACTTCTATTTAGTAAAGAAAAAAATAATAAAAACAGAACCATTTACCTTATCGAATGGTTTAAAAATAATTGATAATGGCTATTACATTATGGAAATTTTACCAAAATCGGAAAATTATGCTATCAGAATATATTTTAATGACAAAAAAAATATTATAGAATATTACATTGATATAACAAATGGATGTGGTTTAGATGAAGAAAGTAATATTCCATATTATGATGATTTATATTTAGATATTACTATTGCTAATGGTGAAATTGAGATTATAGATGAAGACGAGTTAGAACATGCTTATCAAAATAATTTGATAGATACAGATACATACAATAGGGCTATTAATGTTAAAGACACTTTGATAAATGAAATAAAGAACAATAAAAATAAATATTTGAATATGGATATGATTAAGTTGTTAGGCTAAATGTAGTTAAGATACTATTTAGAAAAATATTTGTATCACAAGATTATTATGATATAGAAAGTAATGTATGTTAAAGAATTTTTGAAAAAATTAAGAAAGTGGTGAGTTATAATGAAAGTCGCAATAGATAGTAATAATAGAGTTTATTCTATTCCTGACAAACATATTGAAAATGATGTTAATGAATACACAAGCAATGGAATTAAAAATTTAAATGATAAAGAAAAATTAATGAAAGCAAAAAGCTTAATACTAGTTGAGAAAAGTACAAAAAAGGTTATTTTTGAATTAAATATGATTCATAATCAACATTTTTATCCGTTAAGTATTTTAGATTATGCCAATACTATGTTAAAAAAAATGAAAGGAGAAATATCAAACTTTCCAATAATGTCTCTTGATTCACATGATTATAATTTTTGTGATTTCAATTGTAAAGACTGTCTTGCGGTTGATACTAGAAATTGGGCAAAGAAAAACCTAAACTTTACTAATTTTGAAATTGAGCATTATAAAAAAGTATTAAAAGAAATATCTCGTTATTCAAAACAAAGAGGTTTAGATAGTATTAGATTTGAAATGTCTGGAGAAGGAAATCCTGATATGTATCCATATAGAGCTGAATTAATTAAGTATGCAAAAGAAGAGTGTAATATGAAATGTGTTTATATTTCTTCAGGTTCAAAACTAGATTCAAAAACTATAGATTCACTAGCTAAATATGCTTATTATATAAGAATTAGTTTTCCTGGTGTTTGCAATGAAGCTTATAGAAAGTATTCAGTTCAAAAGAATAAAAATATTGAATTTACTTATGATGATGCGATTGATTTGATTAAAAAATTGGTGGCTAAAAGAAAAGAGTATAATCGTGAGGGAGAATTGATGATAGGCGCAAGAACATGTATGAGGCCAGAAAATGAAGGTCAATATATAACAACGGCCAAAAAAATTGGTAAAATAGGAGTAGATAGTTTTCAAATCGTTAAAATACTTGTTCCAGAAGGTGAAGAGATTGAAAAGTATAAATTATCTGAAAAGGCTATTTTAGAGTTAAAGAAATTAAATAAAGAATATAAAAAATATGGCTTGATGCATATACAAATTCCTAATAAACTAGATTATATGTATTATGATAGGAAACTTGAAGATACTTATAAGCCTAGTCAATGTTATAGTTCACTAGTTTCACCAATTTTATATGGTCCAAACTTAGTTATTTGCACACATTGGGAAAAAATAAAGGATATAAAGGATTCTCATTATGGCAAGATGACAGGTAATGCCAATGAATTAGAAAAATTAATTGATGGTGAGAATGGATGCAGGATAAGAAAGTGTGTTCCAGAAAAATGTTTTTCTTGCTGTTCAATCTACGATAATCAGATTATGGATTTGATTAGAGCACAATTATCAATATTAAATGATTTAAATGATGTTGAATTCATGCTTACTTACTAGGAGAAAATCATGTATAAATTTAATATTGTTTTAACAGAAGTATGTAATGCTAATTGTTCCCATTGTTATATGAATTTGAATAGTAAAAAAAAGAAAACTACAATGTCATTTGCTGATGTAGATAACATAATTAATAAAATACCTAACGATACGATTTCAATAACTTTAACTGGCGGTGAAATATTTTGTGTTCAGAAATTACTTTTTTACACAATTAAAAAAATTAAAGATAAAAATAACAATATAAATATTGAATTAGAATCTAATGGAATTTATCTTTATAAAAACGAAAATCCTAAAAAAATATTGACCGAATTAAAAAATATGGGTGTTGATTACATAAGATTTTCTGATGATCCATTTCATAAAGATGGTGGTGTTGATTTAAATAAAGTTCGCGATTTAAAAAAACTAGAATCAAGTGACACTCCTATTATCAAGTTTTTGATACAAGATAAAGTTCTAAAAATCGGCAAAGCTAAACAATTAAATAATGAGTATTTAGAGAAAAGAAATTGTATGAATACCAAAAATACTCTTAAAACACCATATTTGTTTTTAGATGTTCATGGTAATGTATCAATATGTACTTGGAAGTGTATTCCGTTTTTAGGAAATCTTATTAATGAAGATTTTTCTACTATTGAAAATAGACTACAAGATATTTTTTTCAAACTGATGTTGGAAGGTAAAGTTGAAGAGGCCATTGCCTATAAAGATGGTTGTAACATTAAAGCATTAAAAAAAGAAAGTAAAAAAAATGGCCAGTGCTATTTATGCATTGATAAATATGGTGGTGAGTAATATGGACTATAATAGATTTACAAGTAAAGCTGATTTATACGATAAATTCAGACCTAAATATTCTGAAGAATTCATTGATTACATATATAAATATTTAGGTATTTCAGATAACACAATAGTAGCGGATATTGGTGCCGGAACAGGAATACTTAGTGAAGAATTTTTAAAGAGAGGCTCTAGTGTAATATGTGTAGAACCAAATAAAAAAATGCTAGAACAAGCAAAATATAAATTACAACAATTCAAAAAAGTAGCATTTATAAATGCTACTGCAGAAAACACCTCTATAATAAATTCAAGTGTTAATATCGTAACGGTTGGACAGGCATTTCATTGGTTTGACAAAAAGGCTTTTCTTAAAGAGTGTAGAAGAATCTTAATTGAAAATGGATTTGTTGTATTAGCTTGGAATATATCTGATAGCAATGATTCCATTAATAAAGAAATTGCAAATACAAATTATATGTATTGCAAAAAATATAATGGTTATAGTAGTAGAGATAAAGAAGACGATACTGAATATTTGGCCTTTTTTACAAATAACAAAATGGAAATTAATATTTTTGAGAACAGCCTTTTACTAGATAAAGAAGGATTTGTAGGCAGATGTTTGTCACGATCATATGCTCCCAATTCTAATGATGAAGAGTACCAATATTATGTAGATAGTTTGTTAAAAATATTTGATATATATTCAGAAAATAAAAAGATAAAAATCAAAAATAATACAAAATGTATAATAGGAAAGGTAAAACAATGGTAAGATATTCAATATTAATTCCTGTTTATAATAAATTGGAATGTCTAAAAAAATACTTTAAGTATATAGAAAATCAAACATTTGAAAATTATGAAATTATTGTTGTAGATGATGGTTCTAATGATGGCTCTTTTGAATATTTATCAGAAAGATTAAAACATAATGATAAAATGAAACTTTCTCGTAACCCTATAAATAGAGGAATCGGAAGCGTGAGAAATGCGCTCCTATCGATGGCAAGTGGAAAATATATTTTATTTGTGGATCCAGATGACTATATAGAAACTTTGTTGCTAGAAGAACTAGATAAATACTATAATTTAGATTTAGATATTATCAGATATCAAAATGTTATTGAACCAGTAGGAGAAAAACAAATCTCATTAGAGAATGGTAAAAATCTATATAGATACTCGTGTGAAGCTACAAATGTTATATCTGGTGAGGAGGCATTATTATTGTGGTCTTTTGGTGAAAGAAATATTAACACCTTTCCATGGACATATGCTATAAAGAGGAAAATATTCGATGGTGTAAAATATCCGGAAATATCTCTCCTAGAAGATTTTGCCATAACCCCTTATTTGATTGCTAAATCAAATAAGATAAAGGCAATAGATTATATTGGATATCATTATCTGAAGTATGATGAAAGTTTATCTACTAATTCGGCAGATTTTGCACTTGAAAAATTAAAAATATTTAAGCAAGTTGTTGAACTTGCAAAGTATTATATCAGTATGACACAAATTTCTTTACAAACCAAAGAACTTTATTATAATGATTTAGAAAATAGATATAATGTTCGAGAGAAAAAAGTTTATTCAAAATCAAAGAAGTAAAAATTAAATTATTTTATGTGATACATATCTTTTATACATATATTAATAATATTCATATAATAAATGTTAATTTTAATTTAACATAAAATTGTACTCTAACACATAGAGTACTTTTTCTTATATCCAATTGTGACATTGTTATGAGGAAGACTCTCTTTAAGAGGCTTACTCATACCCTGGAAGACTTATTTTATATAAGGCTGAAAGGGTAATAAATATATAAATATAATAAATTAACTAGATTTTTACAATAAAATCTGCTAAAATAAAGAAGTAGGATGTGAAATATATGTATCTAAAAGAAATAAAAGCCTATGGATTTAAGTCTTTTGCAGACAAAACATCTATAGAATTTGGTAAAAATATTAATGGTATAGTAGGACCTAATGGATCAGGAAAATCTAATATAGTAGATGCCGTAAGATGGGTACTAGGAGAACAGTCAATGAAGAGTCTAAGAGGAGATACTTCTCTAGATGTAATCTTTTCTGGTAGTGAAAGTAGAAAACCTCTTAATAGTGCATCAGTTACTTTAGTATTTGATAATACTGATCGTAGTCTTCCAATCGATTATAGTGAAGTATCAATAAAGAGAATGGCTTTTCGAACAGGAGAAAATGAATACTATATTAATAATGAAAGAGTAAGATTAAAAGATATTACTGAGCTTCTAACTGATAGTGGAACTGCGAAAGAAAGTTTTAATATTATAAGCCAAGGAAAGATAGATGAAATATTATCAAATAAACCAGAAGATCGAAGAATAATATTTGAAGAAGCTGCTGGAGTTTTAAAATATAAGAGAAGAAAAGAAGAAGCAATTAGAAAACTAGATCGAACTAACCAAAATCTAAATAGAGTAAATGACATCATAAATGAATTAAATAGTAGTATAATCCCTCTTGAAGAAGCTAGTGTTAAAGCTAAAAAGTATATTGATTATAAAGATCGACTATCTAATATTGAAGTAGCAGTTATAGCTAAAGAAATTAAGGATCTAAATTTTGAATATCAAGAAGGCAAAAAAAGAATTGAAGAACTTCAAAATGAAATAACTTCTGCAGCAGCAGGTACTAGTACTTATGATATAGATATACTTAAATATAAAGACAAATTAAAAGAAGCAAGAGAAAATATTAATAAAAGTCAAATATCTCTAATAGACTTAACTAAAAAAGAAGAAAAAATAACTTCAGACATCAGATTATTACAAGAAAGAAATAAATATAAAGGAGAAACATCTCTTATTAGTAATAACATTATTACTTTAAAAGAAGAAATACTTAGTATTAAAACTAAACTTACTAATTATCATAATGATATTGAAATATTAGATAATAAAATAAATAATATTAATAATAACATCAATGAATCAAAAAACAAAATCGACAATCTAATAAATAAAAAGAATAATATTAATGCTATCATAACTAAAAATAATAGAGATATTGATAGTAGTACTTATAAAATTGATTACTTAGAGAATAATCTTAATAATAATTTATCAGTACCTAAACAGATTAAGAATATTTTAGATAATCCTAAGTTTAATGGTATTCATAATGTTATATCTTCTTTAATTGAAGTACCTTCTAAATATAATATCAGTATAAATACTGCTTTAGGAGGAGCATCTTCTTATTTAGTTGTTGATACTCCGAATACTGCTAAAGAGTTAATTTATTACTTAAAGAATAATAATTTAGGTAGAGCAACCTTCTACCCATTATCCGTTATTACAGGAAGATATATTGATGATAGTACTTTAAATACTATCAAAAATGAAGACGGCTATATTGGTATTGCTTCAGAACTAGTTAGTTATGATAATAAGTATAGTAATATTATTAGTAATGTTTTAGGTAACATTATTATCGTTGATACTATTGAAATGGCTAATATTATCAGTAGTAAAATAAATAAAAAGTACAAAATAGTAACTTTAGATGGTCAAGTTATTAATGTAGGAGGTTCACTAACTGGAGGTAGTCAGACAAAGAGTGTTAGTCCGATATCTATCAAATATGAAATAGAAGAGGAAACTAAAAAGCAAACTATCTTAACTAACAAAAATAAAGAACTATTAAAAGAAATAGATACTATTGATAAAGAAATAAATACCCATAATAGTAGTTTATATAAATATAAAGAAGAAAGAATAGAATTCTTTAGTAAGAAAGAGATGGCTACAAATGATATGACCTTAATAAATGCTACTTTAGAGGCTAAAGAGAGAGAATTAAAAGATTTAACTAATATATCAAATAATGAAAGTGAAGAAGATAATCTTATAAATGCTTTATATAAAGTAAAAGAAGAAATATCGGAATTAAATAAAAATATAGCATTACTTAAAGAAAATGAAAACAAATATAACGATACTATTAATGAACTAGAAGTCACTAGAAATCAAAGTAATAGTCTTACTAGTAAGAAAGAGAGAGAACTTAATAATCTAAACATTACTATCAATAGAATTGATGTAAAACTAGATAATTTATTAGCGGGACTTACTAATGATTATAATATGACCTATGAATTTGCTAGCGAAAATTATAAATTAGATATGGATATCGATGAAGCTAAAAAAGAAGTATTAAAACTAAAAGACAATATATCAATTCTTGGTAATGTTAATTTGGATGCTCCCGAAGAGTATGAGAGACAAAAAGAAAGATATGACTTTCTAAATAATCAAAGAAATGATTTACTAGCGGCTGAAAATACTCTATATGATATTATTAAAGAGATGGATGCTGTTATGAAAGATAAGTTCTTAGAGACATTTGAAAAAGTAAAAGTTGAATTTAAGAATGTCTATAGAGAACTATTTAAAGGTGGAAGAGCAGAATTATCACTAACTGATCCTGATAATATATTAGAGACTGGTATTGAGATTAAGGCTGAGCCTCCTGGTAAAAAATTACAAAGTATTAGTTTATTATCTGGTGGAGAGAAAACTTTCACTGCTATTTCGTTATTATTTGCAATACTAAATATTAGACCGGTACCTTTTTGTTTATTTGATGAGGTTGAAGCTGCCTTGGATGATGCAAATGTTGAGGCTTTTGGTAAATACTTAGATAAGTATAGGGATAACACACAGTTTATTATTATTACTCATAAGAAGAAAACAATGGAGTATGCTGATATATTATACGGTATTACGATGGAAGAGTCTGGTGTAAGTAAGATTGTATCTGTTAAGTTAGAAGATATTAAGAAAGATTAAAATAAGTCTTTCTTCTTCTTTATCTATATTATAGTAAATGTAGGGATAATTTCTAAATATCATAAATATTTAATAACATAAAGTATTTTATGAATACAAAATTTACTTTTATTTTTAAAATAAATATGATATTATATATATGGTGATTAAAATGAATAGAGTATTTGTAAGTATAGGACCAATAAATATCTATTGGTATTCAGTATTAATAATAAGTGCTATCCTAATAGGAATTCATTTTTCTAGTAAAGTAGCGGAAAAAAATGGATTAGGAAAAACAACAATAATAGATTTAATATTTGGATTAATATTTATTGGTGTAGTAGGAGCAAGATTATATTATGTAATATTTAATTTTTCTATCTTTAAAGATGATTTAATAAGTATTTTTAAAATATGGGAAGGTGGTCTTGCTATTTATGGTGCTGTTATAGCGGGTATTCTTTATCTTATTTATTATAGTAAGAAATATAGTCAAAATATCTATTTAATACTAGATACATTAATACCATATCTATTATTAGGACAAGCCATAGGTAGATGGGGGAATTTCATTAATCAGGAGGCACATGGTGCTATAACTACTTATGAGCATTTAAAAAGTATGCACTTACCAGATTTTATTATAAATGGTATGTATATAAATGGTTCATATTATATACCAACCTTTCTTTATGAATCAGTTTGGTGCTTAATAGGGTTTATAATACTGTTGATAGTAAGAAAGAAAGATAACTTTAATCATAAAGGATTATTACTATTTATTTATTTTATTTGGTATGGTATTGGTAGATTAATAATTGAAGGATTAAGGACAGATAGTTTGTATTTAGGAACATTTAGAATAAGTCAAATAGTATCAATAATTCTTATATTAGTAGGTATTATAGGTATAGTTGTTAGGAGGATTAAATGGAAAAATATAAAGTAGTAATATTAGGAGCAGGTATATCTGGTATGACTGCTGCTATTTATTTAAAAAGAGGTGGAATAAATCCTCTTATAATTGAAAGTAGTGTACCAGGAGGAGTATTAAATAACATACCAAGTATTGAAAACTATCCTGGTTATGAAAATATATCTGGTCCTGATTTGGCTATGAATATATATAAACAAGTAAAAGACTTAGATATAAAAATATTACTAAAAAAGATAGATAATATTGATCTAAATAAAAAAATAATAAATAATAATATTGAATATGATTATTTAGTAATAGCCACTGGAAGAAAACACAGGTTACTAGGTATTGAAAGAGAAAATGAATTATTAGGGAAAGGAATAAGTACTTGTGCTTTATGTGATGGTTTCTTTTATAAAGATAAAGAAGTAGTTGTTGTTGGAGGAGGTTCATCTGCTCTTACTGAAGCTTTATATTTATCAAATATTGCTAAAAAAGTAACGATAGTTCATAGAGGAAACACTTTTACTGGTGAAAAATATTTAATAGATAAAGTAAATAGTACTAAAAATATTAAAATAACATTTAATAGTAATGTAACAAGTTATAATATTAATGAAGATAAACTAGTATCAGTAACTATAAATAATAAAGATATTATAAAAGCAGATGGAGTCTTTTTATCTATTGGAAGTACTCCTAATAGTGAACTATTTAATGTTGATAAGGATAATAGTTATGTACTAGTAGATTCTAATTATATGACTAATATAGAAGATGTTTATGCTGTAGGGGATGTAATTAAGAAGAAATACTATCAATTAAGTACTGCAGCATCAGATGCAGTAGTAGTGGCATCTACTATTATAGATAAGGAAAATAAAGTTTAAAGTTTTAATATATTAAACTTTAAAGATAAACATTTACATTTAATAAAAAATATGGTATTATTTAATTATGATAAAAGAAGGAGGAAATTAAAATGGATATTGGAACAATAATTATCATAATAATCGTAGGAGTTTTACTAGTACTAGTATTTTATGGAATTGGGGTATATAACAGTTTAGTAAATGCTAGAAATAAGGTAAAAGATCAATTCTCACAAATAGATGTACAATTAAAAAGAAGAAGTGATATGATTCCTAATTTAGTAGAAACTGTTAAAGGTTATGCTAAACATGAAGAAAAAACATTAAAAGAAGTTATTGAAGCAAGGAATAAAATGACTACTGCTAATGGAATAAATGAAGAACTAGAAGCTTCTAATGCTGTAACAGGAGCCTTAAATAAATTATTTGCTTTATCAGAAGCATATCCAGAATTAAAGGCTAATGAAAACTTCAAAGCATTACAGAGTGATTTAAAAGAAACTGAAGATAAAATTAGTTATGCAAGAGGATTTTATAATGATACTGTTTTAACTTATAATAATTTAAGAGAACAGTTTCCATCTAATATAATAGCTTCTATGTTTAAGTTTGAAAAATATGATTTCTTTGCGGCTGACGAAAAAGCAAGAGAAAATCCACAGGTTAAATTCTAGGGCTTATTATTAAGTCCTTTTTTGATAGGGAGTGAATTATGAAAAAAATTATTTTTTTAATAGTATTACTATTAATACCAAATATTATATTAGCAAATGAAATATATAATATTGATATGAATATTTATGTTGATAATAATGGAACTGCTCATGTAACTGAAGAGTGGCAGACCAATTTAAATGAAGGAACTGAAGGATATAAACCATATTATAACTTAGGAACTAGTGAGATAACTAATTTCAAGGTAAAAATAAATGGTGAAGACTATACATATAATGATAACTATAATATTAATGGTAGTTTTAGTGATAAGAAGTATCAAAATGGTTATAATTATATAAATAATGGAGTAGAGTTATGTTTTGGTATCACTAAATATGGTAAAAATACATATACATTAAGTTACGATATAAGTAACTTTGTTGTTAATACTAGTGATGGTTATCAGATGATATATTGGACACTATTTCCATATGACTATAAACCAAATCCTGAGAGAGTATATATAAAAATATATAGTGATTTCAAATATAGTGATACTTTAGATGTATGGGGTTATGGAAAATATGGAGCACCAACCTATGTTTATGATGGTTATATTGAAATGGATTCTGAAGATACTGTTGAATCAAGTGAATATATGACTATCCTTGTTAAGTTTCCTGAAAATACTTTTACTCTAAATACTACCTTAGATAGTAGCTTTGATGATTATCTAAACATGGCTAATGATGGAGCAACATCTTATACTGGTGAAAAATTAACTTTTTGGGATTGGGTATTAGGAATCTTGCCATTTATATTTAGTTTTGGGTTACCAATACTTATAATTATCTTAGCAATAAGAAGTTCTATAGTAAATGGTTATGGTTATAAAAATAATAAAGTAATTGATAAAAAGAATACTCCATTATTTAGGGATATACCATGTAATAAAGATATCTATTATGCTAACACTTTAGTAAAATTAAATAATAATGTTTTCACTGGTTATAAAGAAACTAATATATTTGGAGCTATTATCTTAAAATGGGTTAAAGAAAATAAAATAAATTTTAAAAATGAAACAAAAGGAGTATTTAATAAAAATACTAGTAGTATTGATTTAACACTTAATCCTACCTTTGATAATGCACTAGAAAAAGAATTATTTGATGTTATGTATGAAGCTAGTAAAGATGGTATATTAGAAACTAATGAACTAGAAAAATGGTGTAATAAACACTATACCAAATTCTTTAATTTGTTTGAAAGAATAGATAAAGTAGAAGTAGAAAAATTAAAAAGAGATAATCATATTTATAAAAGACAAACTAAAGAAGAATGTAAAAGAAAGAACATTATGGATGATATGATTTATGATGATAGTACTAAACTATATGGTTTAAAATTATTCTTAGATGAGTTTTCAAGAATGAATACTAGAGAAGTATTAGAGGTACATATTTGGGATGAATATTTAATGTTTGCTTATTTATTTGGAACTGCTGATAAAGTAGCAAAACAATTAAAAAATTTATATCCTGAAGTACTAGTAGATAATAATATTGATTATGGAACATTAATATATATTAATCATATATCCACTAGTAGTGTAAGAGCAGCTAGTACGGCAAGAGATAGAGCAAATTCATACTCATCTGGAGGTGGTGGCTTCTCTTCTGGCGGAGGAGGAGGCAGTTCCTTCGGAGGAGGAGGCGGTGGTGGTGGCTTCCGCTAATACATATATTCTAAATAATAAAGAATATCCTATTGAAATAATTAGAAAGAATAATAAAAATACTTATTTAAGGGTAAAAGATAGTAAGATAATAGTAACAACTAATTATCTTACTTCTTTAACTACTATCAATAAATTAATAAAAAATAATACTACATTTATTAATAAACAATTAACTAAAGAAGATTTAAAAAAAGAAGAAATATTTAAATTATTTGGAAATAGTTATGATATAATATATGGCTTTAAAGATACTGAGATAGAAAATGATAAAATATATACTAAAGATTTAAAAACACTAAATAAATATCTATCTAAATATATAACAAATATATATAATGAAAGATTAAATTATTATTACCATCTATTTGAAGAAAATATTCCAACACCTAATTTAAAGATAAGAAAAATGACTAGTAGATGGGGAGTATGTAATATAAAAAATCATAATGTTACTTTAAATCTAGAACTATCAAAATATAATATAGAATGCTTAAATTATGTTATAGTACATGAATTATCTCATTTTATTTATCCTAATCATTCAAAAGATTTTTGGTTTTTAGTAAGTAAGTATTATCCTAATTATAAAGAAATAAGAAAATACTTAAGAACTAATTCTTAAGTATTTTTATCGAAAATAACTTGTAAAAATAATATACTTATGATAAAATTAATATGTAACATAGGAGGCTATCTTATATGAATAAAATATCTAATTTCTTATCAAAAATATCAAAGAAAACAAAAATAACAATACTAGTAATTACCTTAATAGTATTAGGAATAACAGTACTATACCAAACATTTGCTATAAGCAGCAATATAAGTGGAGGTAGTGATAACTATACTGTAACTTTAAATAATAATAGTACTATAACAGTACCCGCTAATGGGCATAAAACAGTATACTTTAAAATAAGAAATAATAATAAAGGAACAGTTCAGTATGGAGTGGGTTATAAAGGTACTAACATAACAGTAAAGGCATATGCCGATAGTGAAAGTCCTAGTACTGGTACTATGACTGAATCAGAAAGTAAATTTATAAAACTATATATAGAAAATACTTCTACATCAAATTCTTTAGTAAGATTAATATCTATATTAGGTTATGAAAATGGAGGTAATTTAATAGTACCTAGTGGGTATAAACTAGTGTCTAGTGTAACTTCAGGAGGTGGAGGAACATCTGGAGGAGATATTCCTAGTAGTTCTGAATCCACTAAAACATTGAAAATATTAAATGCATTAAATAGTGATATAAATTTAGATACATCAATAACTCCCGATTTTTCCACTTCAGCTGGAGAACAAGGAGATGGGACAAACGGTTTGTATGAATCTGTTGATGATTTTGGCACCACCTATTACTTTAGAGGAAATGTAGTAAATAATTATGTATATTTTGCTGATTTCTACTGGAGAATAATCAGAATAAATGGTGATGGCACATTAAGACTAATATATGCAGGCACCCAACTACATGAAAATGGTTATGACGATTATGCACTAGGGGATACAGTTCTTGGAAATGGAAATGGAAATTATGGTTATGTTTTTAATGATGCTGCTGATGATATTACCTATGTAGGATATATGACTGGTACTGTTGGTGCTTCAACATATACTGAAGCAAATTCAAACACAACTGACAGTTCAATAAAAACAGTTCTTGATACATGGTATGAAGATAACCTAATGAGCTATGCTGATTTTATTGCTGACACCACGTATTGCAATGATAGAAGTATGATTGGTATAAATGCTGGCGATACATATAATGGAGGAAAGATAACATATAATTATGTTGAAAGAATTAGTACACTGACACCAACTTTAAAATGTGCTAACAAAAATGATAAATTTACCATCAGTAGTTCTATTGGTAACGGAAAATTAACATATCCAATAGGATTACCAACAGCGGATGAAATATGGATGTCAGGAGTTAATGCTGATCTATCAGCATTAGCCAGCTATATAGAAAATAATACAGCCTTTTGGACAATGACACCTTATGAATATAATGCTGATACATATATGGCAATATATAGTTTTGGTGAAAGTTTTTCCTCATCGATAGATAGTAGTAGAACATCAAAATTACCTTCAAATACTATGGCTGGTTTAAATCTTAATCCTATTGGAATACGACCAGTAATATCAGTGTACCCATCTATACTTAGTGATGATGGGACTATGTACTCTATACTTAGTGGTAATGGAACTATGAATGACCCATTTCGTATTGAGTAATAATATAAGGAGGTTTTAGTTATGTTAATTACATCAGTAAATAATAATAGAATTAAAGATATATGTAAATTAAAAGAAAAGAAATATCGAGATAGTACTAATACATTTATTATTGAAGGCAAGAACTTAATAAATGAGGCATATAAGAAGAATCTATTAAAAGAAATATATGTACTTGAAAGTACAGATATTTCTTTAGATATAGATACTTATTATGTAACTAAAGAGGTAATGAAAAAGATATCTAGTACTGATAGTATACCTAGTATTATAGGTATATGTAATAAAAAGAAAGAAGATAGTATAGGTAATAGATTATTAATATTAGATAATATTCAAGATCCAGGTAATTTAGGTACTATGATTAGATCATCTAAAGCATTTAATATAGATACTATTATAGTAAGTCCTGATACAGTAGATATGTATAATTCTAAAGTATTAAGATCTACTGAAGGTATGATATTTCATACTAATATAATAATAAGAGAATTATCTACTTTTATTAAAAATATAAAAGAAGATAATTATATAATATATGGAACTAAAGTAGATGGTGGTACTAATATTAAAGATATAAATATTAATAATAAATATGCTTTAGTAATAGGAAATGAAGGAAGAGGTATGTCTAGTACTATTAGTGATTTATGTGATAAATATTTATATATAAAAATGAATAATGAAGTAGAAAGTTTAAATGCTGCAGTAGCGGCTTCTATCCTTCTATATGAAATGGATGATAAATATGACATTAATTAAAATAGGTAAAATAGTAAATACTCATGGTATTAAAGGAGAATTAAGATTACTATCTAAATTTCCTTATAAAAATAAAGTATTTATTAATAATATGAAAATATATATTGATAAAAAAGATATAGAAGTAATAAATACTTATCGTAAACATAAAAACTTTGATATGATTACATTAAAAGGATATAGTAATATTAATGAAGTATTAAAATATAAAGGTAAGTATGTTTATGTAGATAATAATGATATAGTACTAGATAATAATAAATATTTAGATGAAGATTTAATTGGATTAAATGTTATATATGAAGATAATGATAAAGGTATCATTACTGATATAGAAAGATATGATAAAACAGTATTATTTAATATTAAAGGTAATGATAAAGAATACTTAATACCATATAATGATAATTTAATAGATAAGATTGATATCAATGATAAGAAAATATATATAAAAGATATTAAAGGATTATTTGAATAACTAGAAATATACTAGTTATTTTTATCTTGTATAAATTTTATAATAGAAAGTCATAAATTTTTTAAAGTTAAATATAAAATCAAGAAATGTGATACACAAATTAAGGTAATAGATATCCTCGAAGAAACATTGGTGTATTGTATCGAGGCAAAATCTGCTAAAGAGATAAGAGAATATTTAAAATTAACATCAAAAAGATATGTAGCATACAATATTATTAAGCCATTAATTAATGAAGGAAAATTAGAATACACTAATAAGAATAGTATCAAAGCTAGAAATCAGAAATATCGAATGGTAAAACAATATGATAAAAATAATACATAAGATTAAAGTACTAGTATTACTAGTGCTTTTCCTATAGTTAAAATTATATTATTACATAAATTATTATAAGAGGAATGATATGATAAATCCTTATAATTATATGGATAAAGATAATAAATGTAAGTGTAATCCTGTTATAATTGGTATGACAGGTCCAAGAGGCCCACAAGGAAGACAAGGGGATATAGGTCCGACAGGGCCTCAAGGTGAAAGAGGAGAGATAGGACCAACTGGGCCAGTTTCTGTTAGCAGTATCGATAGTATTTTTTTTGCTAGCTATGATGATACTAAAGAAGCTAAGGCATTAGAAATTAATGATACTTGGTTAATACCAAATCCTAGTGAATATTTTATTGTACCAAACGATACTGAAGTAGAATTAATACCAGGTATATACGAAATTAAAAAATACTTCAAATGTTGCTATTAAAGATGTGACATTACTTATCAAAAAAATCCATGAATAACAAGTACTTACTAGTACTTTTTTTCTTTACATTAATATTCATATCTGATATAATTATTAGAGAAATGAGGCGGTATATATGAAAATAAAATATACATTATTACATCAAGATAAAGATACTAAAGCGAGATATGGAACCTTAGAAACTAATTATGGTAAGTTTGAGACACCGATGTTTATGCCAGTAGGGACTCAGGCCACTGTTAAAACATTAGATCCTGAAGAAATAAAAGAAATAGGAGCAGGAGTTATTCTATCTAATACCTATCATCTATGGCTTAGACCAGGAGAAGATATTGTTGCTAAGGCTGGAGGACTTCATAAATTTATGAATTATGATGGGCCAATTCTTACTGACTGTGGTGGCTTTCAAGTATTTAGTCTTGCTAAGCCTAAAGATATTAGTGAAGAGGGTGTAGTATTTAAAAGCCATATTAATGGTGAAAGATTATTTCTAACACCGGAAAAGAGTATTGAAATACAAAATAAATTAGATAGTGATATTGCTATGAGTTTTGATGAATGCCCACCATATCCAGTAACTCATGAATATATGAAAAATAGTGTTGAAAGAACTATTAGATGGGCTAAGAGGGGAAAGGCTGTCTTTAATAATCCTAATCAAAGTTTATTTGGTATTGTACAGGGAGGAGAATTTGAAGATTTAAGAGAATGGTCTTGTAAAGAAACCGTTAAATTAGATTTTGATGGTTATTCAATAGGAGGAACCTCTGTAGGAGAAGATAAACCAACTATGTATAAGATGATTGAGTATGGTATAAAATACTTACCAGAAGATAAACCAAGATATTTAATGGGAGTAGGAGAGCCAACTGATTTATTTGAAGGTGTTGAAAGAGGTGTAGACATGTTTGATTGTGTTTTACCAACAAGATTAGCAAGACATGGTCATGCCTTTACTAGGAATGGTAAAATTAATTTAAGAAATGCTAAATATAAAGAAGATTTTACACCAGTAGATAGTACTTGTGATTGCAAATGTTGTAGAAATTATACTAAGGCTTATATAAGACATCTTTTAGTAGCAGATGAAACCTTAGGACAAAGGTTATTATCAATTCATAACTTAAGATTTTTAATCAAAATAATGGAAGATATAAGAGAGGCTATTAAAGAAGATAAATTCTTAGAATTAAAAGAAGAATTTTATAATAATTATAAGAAAAAATAATATATTTAAATAAGAAAAGAGGGTTACTATGAAGAAAATACTAAAGATAAATATTATCAATCTAATAACATTACTATATCTTGAATTAACTTATGGTCTATTAGTTATTGGTTCGTTTAATCATGAGCAGATATTTAGTATTATTATTTATAGTATTTTTATATCTTTAGTGATGACCATTCTAATGACTGTATGGCATGAAAAATTAAATAAAATAGTTAGTTATATAATCTACAGTATTATATGTTTTTGGTATGCTCTAGAAGCTGTTTTTAAGATGTTTTTACAGACTTATTTTTCTTTAGATTGTTTTAAACTAACTGATCAAGCCATGGGCTTTGCAGGGGAAACTATCAAAGTAATAGTAACTAATTTACCGTATATTATTCTCTTTTTTATTCCTCTAATTATCATAATAATATTAAGAAAGAAAATAAATAGAAATATTGATAATAAAAAGTATTTACTTGCTTATATTGTTTTAATACCATTGTCTTTCTTTACTTATAAACTATACATAGATAGTACTAAAGATGAAGAGAATATTACTTTATATGACCTTTATTATAATGTTGATAATGTTGCTTTAAATATTCAGAAAATGGGTATTATGTCAAGTACGATTCTTGATATTAAAAGAACTATCTTTGGTTTTGATACTAAAGTAATTGAAGTATATAAAGAATATAACAATAAAGAAGAACTAAATGTGTTTGAAAAGAACATTCTCGATTTAGACTTATCTGATCCTAAATTAAATAAAGATATAAAAACTTATATTGAAGATAATCCAGGTACTTTAAAGAATGAATATACATCGTTATTCGAAGGGAAGAATCTTATCTTTGTGGTGGCAGAATCCTTTAGTGAAATTGCTATTTCTGAAGAATTAACTCCGACGTTATATAAATTAACGCATAATAGTTTTACTTTTGATAATTTCTATGTACCTTATTACTTGTCTACTATTGGTGGTGAAGCCCAATCACTAACTGGCTTGTATCCTAACTATGCAGTTTTACCTAAATGGAAGAGTGGAGAAAATTCTTTTCCTTACGGCTTATCTACTGTTTTTAAAGAGAAAGGATATAATACATTTGCTTATCATGCACATGATGGACATTTTCAAAATAGATATAAATATCTAAAGTCATTAGGTTTTGATAATTTTAAAGCTTGTACTATGGGATTAGATATTGATTGTAGTCTTTGGCCTGAAAGTGATGTTGAAATGATAGAGGCTAGTTTAAATGATTATATAGATAGTGATAAACCATTTATGACATATTATATGACTGTATCTGGTCATTTAGATTATGATAAAGCTGCTAATAGTATTGTTAGTAAGAATTGGAATATAGTAAAAGATTTAAAATATAGTGATAAAGTTAAATCTTACTTAGCAACTCAAATTGAACTAGATAAAGCTTTAGAAAGATTAATGACGGCTTTGGAAAATAAAAAGATTTTAGATGATACTGTCATTGTCCTACTAGCGGATCATTATCCTTATGGTCTTACTTTAAATGAAATAAATGAATTATCTAGTTATCAAAGAGATAGTAACTTTGAAATTAATCATAATGCTCTAATAGTCTATAATAGCACTATTCCTACTACTAACATTGATAAAGTAGGTATGCCAATCGATGTGTTGCCTACGATCTATAACTTATTTGGTATAAAATATGATGCTAGATTATTTGCAGGCACCGATTTATTATCAAATAGTGAAGGTTTAGTTATATTAGATAACTTATCTTGGATTACTGATCAAGGAAGATATAATAGCCTAACCAGTAGTACTGGCAATATGACTAGTGAATATGTAGAACATATAAACAAACTTATTCAAAATAAAATTATTTTTAGTAAGAATATGCTTCTATATGATGGTTATCGTTATATAAGGGAGAAATAATTCTTCTTTTTTTTCTCCCTTTCAACCATAAACAAGTTTATGTTTTTCAGGGTATGAGTAAGCCTTTTTATAAAAGTCTTCCTCATAGACAATCATTTGTTATTATGTAACGATATTAATATATAAAGATTTATGGTAATGCCTAATGGGATATTCTATTCTTTTTATAGACTAAGGCTATAAATAACTAGGAAAAACCATAGATTTTCCTAGAAAATACCAAATAATCTGAAAAAAGTAAAAAAAAGTCATTTTTTTACTTGATTTTAATATAATTATAGAGTATAATTGTAGAAGTGTGACTGGCTTAGATGTGCGAAGTTGCTGATACACCCGGTTAAGTTGTCAAATAAATTAAAGGGCTATCAGGTAATTCGTTCGGAGCTATGTCTATACCAAGATATAGGCGAAGGGAGGACAACAAAATGGCAAAGGAGAAAGTGAGAATTAAATTAAAAGCTTACGATCACAGAGTTCTAGATAGTGCTGCTGCTAAAATAGTAGCTACTGTTAAAAGAACTGGTGGAGTAGTATCTGGACCTGTACCATTACCTACTGAAATTGAAAAAATTACAATTTTAAGAGCGGTACATAAGTACAAGGATTCAAGAGAGCAATTTGAGAAAAGAACTCACAAAAGACTAATTGATATCACAGACCCTAGTAAAGAAACTATTGAAGCACTTGCTCATTTAGATTTACCTAGTGGTGTTGATATAAAAATTAAAAAATAATTAATAGGAGGAAGAAAATGAAAGGAATCTTAGGAAGAAAAAAAGGGATGACTGAAGTATTTACTACTGATGGAAAACTTATTCCTGTAACTGTTATTGAAGTTGAAGATAATGTGGTATCACAAATCAAAACTAAAGAAACAGATGGATACGATGCAATCCAACTTGCTACAGTTGATAAGAAAGAATCAAGAAGTAATAAACCTGAAATTGGTCATCTAAAAAAAGCAAATGCTACACCTAAGCGCTTCTTAAAGGAAATCAGAGGTGCTAGTGTTAGCGAATATGCTTTAGGAGATGTTCTTAAAGCTGATACTTTTGCTGCAGGAGAAATGGTTGATGTAACTGGTACTTCTAAAGGTAAAGGTTTCCAAGGTGTTATTAAAAGACACAATCAAAGTAGAGGACCTATGAGTCATGGATCTCAATATCATAGAGGAGTAGGTTCAATGGGTACATTGTTACCAATGAGAGTTTTACCAGGAAAGAAATTACCTGGACATATGGGTCATGAACAAGTAACTATTCAAAATCTTGAAGTTATTAGTGTAGACCTAGAAAATAATGTTATCTTAATTAAAGGAAGTGTTCCTGGACCTAAAAACTCTTTAGTATTGGTTAGAACTTCAGTTAAAACTGGTGACAAAGTAAATGAACCAGTAGAATTAGTAGTTTACGAAGAAGGAGTTGCTTCTGAAGAAGTAGCAGAAGAAACTATGGAAACTATTAATGAAGAACTAGCGAGTGTTGAAACATCACAAGAAACAGCAGAATAATTATTACTATATAATAAAGAAAAATAATTGTGATGATAAAGGAGGAAATTATGTCTAAGAAAATAGATGTTTTAAGTCTTAAAGGCGAAAAGGTAAAGGATATAAAATTAGAAGATAACATATTTAATATTGAACCAAATGATGCAGTAATTAAAGATGCAGTTGTTGCCGCTATGGCAGGAGCTAGACAAGGTACTGCTAAGGTTAAAACTAGAAGTGAAGTTGCTGGTGGTGGAAGAAAGCCATACAGACAAAAAGGAACTGGTAATGCAAGACAAGGAAGTATTAGAGCACCACATTATAGACATGGTGGTATCGTATTTGGACCAGTACCAAGAGATTATTCAAAGAAAATGAATAAGAAAGAAAAGAGATTAGCACTTAAGAGTGCATTATCTTATAAAGTATTAGATAAAGAATTAGTAGTAGTATCTACTATTGAATTTGAAACTAATAAAACTAAAGAAATGATTAATTTATTAGAGGAATTAAATCTTACTAATCATAAAGTATTAGTATGTGTTAAAGAACTTACTGACAATGTTTGTTTAGCAGCTAGAAACTTAGCTAATGTAAAAATTGTTTTACCAAGTGAAATTAATACTTTTGATTTAATATCTTCAGATAATTTATTAATTGAAGAAGAAGCATTAACTATGCTAGAGGAGGTGCTTAAATAATGAATAATTATTTAGATATAATCTTAGCACCAGTTATTACTGAGAAAACTGCTAATATGGAAGCAGAAGGAAAATATGCTTTCAAAGTAGCAAATAAAGCTAATAAAACTGAAATTAAACAAGCTATCGAAAAGAAGTTTGGTGTTAAAGTTGAAAAAGTAAATATAACTAATTCTCATCCTAAGAAAAAGAGAGTTGGAAAATATACTGGTATGACTAGTAAATATAAAAAAGCTATAGTAACTTTAAAGAAAGGTGAAACTATTAGTTTCGACTAGTAAGGAGGAAATATAATGGCAATAAGAGTTTATAAACCAATGACTGCTGGTACAAGACAAAGATCTGTACTAACAAGTGAAGAAATTACTAAAAAAGCTCCTGAAAAAAGTTTGACAGTTACTAAGAAAAAAACTAATGGTAGAAATAATCAAGGTAAAATTACTGTTAGACATAGAGGTGGCGGAGTAAAAAGAAAATATAGATTAATTGACTTCAAGAGAAGAAAAGATGGTGTTACTGCTATAGTAACTGCTATTGAGTACGATCCAAATAGAAGTGCAAATATTGCTCTAATCACTTATAAAGATGGAGAAAAAGCATATATCATTGCTCCTAAGGGATTAACTGTTGGTACAGTTATTGAGTCTGGTGAAAATGTTGATATTAAAGTAGGAAATGCACTTCCTATTATGAATATTCCAGTTGGTACTGTAATTCATAATATTGAATTAAAACCAGGTAAAGGTGCAAGCTTAGCAAGAAGTGCTGGAGCATCTGCTCAGATTCTTGGTAGAGAAGAGAAATATGTTTTAATTAGATTAGCTAGTGGTGAAACAAGAAGAATCTTAGGTACTTGTAGAGCTACTATTGGTGTAGTAGGAAATGAAGACTACTCACTAGTAAAAATAGGTAAGGCAGGAAGAACTAGACATAAAGGATTTAGACCTACTGTTCGTGGTTCTGTTATGAACCCTAATGATCACCCACATGGTGGTGGTGAAGGTAGAGCTCCAATAGGTAGAAGTGGACCAATGACACCTTGGGGTAAACCAGCTCTTGGATACAAGACAAGAAAGAATAAGAAACAGTCAGATAAATATATCGTGACTCGTCGTAAGAAATAAAGAAAGGAAGATTAAATAATGGCTAGAAGTATTAAAAAAGGACCTTATGTCTTTGATAGATTATTAAAAAGAGTAAGAGCATTAAATGAATCTGGTAAGAAAGAAGTAATAAAAACTTGGTCACGTCGTTCAACAATCTTTCCTGAATTTATTGGTCATACTTTTGCAGTACATAACGGAAAAGAATTTATTCCTGTATATGTAACTGAAGATATGGTTGGACATAAATTAGGAGAATTTTCTCCTACTAGAAAGTTTGGCGGACACGGATCAGACAAGAAATAATTTTCTTAAGAGGAGGAATTAGAAATGGAAAGAACTGAAGCTAAGGCTGTAGCTAAGACAGTTAGAATATCTCCTAGAAAGACAAGACTTATTATTAACTTAATAAGAGGTAAGAGTGTTGATGAAGCAAGAGCAATTCTTGCTAACCAACCTCAAAGAGCATCTAGAGTTATTTCTAAAGTACTAGAGAGTGCTACTGCAAATGCTGTTAATAATTTTGGCATGAAGGAAGAAAATCTTTATGTTAAAACATGTTTCGTAGATGAAGCATTAGTAATTAAAAGAATCAAATTTGATTCAAGAGGTCGTACAGGTAGAAACGATCATAAGACAAGTCACATAACTATAGTAGTGGCTGAAAAATAAAAGAAGGAGGACACTTTAATGGGACAAAAAGTTAGTCCAACAGGACTTAGAATTGGAATCAATAAAGACTGGGAATCTAAATGGTATGCTGAAAATGATTTCGCTAAGTATTTAAATAACGATTATAAAATTCGTAAATATTTAAATAAGAAATTTAAAAATGCTAGTATTTCTAAGATTATTATTGAAAGAAATGCTAAAAGATGTGAAATCTTTGTATATGCTGCTAAACCAGGTTTAATTATTGGCCAAAGTGGTGTTGAAATTGAAAAAATTAAAAAAGAAGTATCTAAACTAGTTGGTGAAGAAGTTCAAATCTCTGTAGTAGAAATTAAGAACCCAGATATGGTAGCAGAACTAGTTGCACAAAACATTGCTCATCAAATCGAAAATAGAGTTTCATTTAGAGTTGCTCAAAAGAAGGCAATCAGAAACACTATGAAAGCTGGAGCAAAAGGAATTAAGACATTAGTATCAGGAAGACTTGGTGGTGCTGATATTGCTCGTGGTGAAGGATATTCAGAAGGAACTATTCCTCTACATACTCTAAGAGCAGATATCGATTATGCTACTGCTGAGGCAGATACTACTTATGGAAAAATTGGAGTAAAAGTATGGATCTATAAAGGTGAAATACTAAGTAAGGGAGGTAATTCTCATGTTGATGCCAAAAAGAACTAAACATAGAAAAACTTTCCGTCTACCTTATGAAGGTAAAGCAAAAGGAAATACTGAACTTCATTTTGGAAGTTATGGTTTAATGGCAAAAGAGGGAGCATGGATTACTGCTAACCAAATAGAAGCTGCCAGAATAGCTATGACTAGATATATGAAGAGAGGTGGTAAGGTTTGGATTAATATATTCCCTAACTTATCACTAACTAAAAAACCTCTTGAAACAAGACAAGGTAAAGGTAAAGGAAATCCTGAAGTATGGGTTGCTGTTGTTAAAGAAGGAAAAATAATGTTTGAAATTGATGGAGTAGATGAAGCTACTGCTAGAGAAGCTTTAAGACTTGCATCACACAAATTACCAATTAAATGTAAATTTGTGAAGAAAGAAGAAAGTGGTGAAGTAAATGAAAACTAATGAACTTAGAAAATTAACCACCGAAGAACTTAATAAGAAAGTTACTGAATGTAAAGAAGAACTTTTCAGTTTAAGAATGCAAAAAGCTACTGGTATGATAGAAAAACCTTCTAGAATTAATGAACTTAGAAAAGAAGTAGCAAGAATTAAAACTATTCTTAATGAGAGAAGAGAAGGGTAAGTGAGGTATAGAATATGAAAGATAGAAAAGAATTAATTGGTATTGTTGTTTCTGATAAAGCAGATAAAACAATTACTGTTAAAGTAGAAACTTATAAAAAACACCCATTATATGGCAAGAGAGTTAAATATTCTAAAAAATATGCTGCTCATGATGAAAATAATATGGCACATGTTGGAGATAAAGTTCGCTTAGCCCAAACTAGACCATTATCTAAAACAAAGAGATATGAACTAGTAGAAGTAATAGAGAAAGCTGTTATTCTATAAGCTCTTTAGTCGGAAGGAGGAAATAATATGGTACAACAAGAAACGCGTCTAAAAGTCGCAGATAACTGTGGAGCTCGTGAAGTATTAGTAATCAGAGTTCTAGGTGGAAGTAAAGTAAAAACAGGTAATATTGGAGATATAGTTGTTGCTACAGTAAAGAAAGCTACTCCTAATGGTACTATAAAGAAAGGCAAAGTTGTAAAAGCTGTTATAGTAAGAACTAAAAGAGGAGTTAGAAGAGATGATGGTAGTTATATCAGATTTGATGATAACGCTTGTGTTATTATTAAAGATGATAAGAGTCCAGTAGGTACTAGAATTTTAGGACCAGTAGCACGTGAACTTAGAGATAAAGATTTTACTAAGATTGTAAGTTTAGCAAAAGATGTGCTATAAGGATTTAAGGAGGAATTATGAAGAAACTTAAAACAGGCGATAAAGTAGTAGTAGTATCTGGTTCCAATAAAGGAAAAGAAGGTAAAATTACTAAAATATTAGATTCTAAAGTAATAGTTGAAGGTGTTAATATAGTTAAGAAACATTTAAAGCCTAAAAATAATGGTGGTAATGGTGAAATAATTGAAACCGAAGCTGCTATTCATGTATCTAATGTTATGTTAGTAGATCCAAAAACTAAAAAGCCTACAAAAGTAAAAATTGAAAAAGATAGTAAAGGTAATAAAGTTAGAATATCTAAAAAATCTAACGAAAAAATTAACTAATAAAAAGGATAGGAACAATTAATAAATGTTCTGTAATTTGGAAGGAGGGCGAAGTATGAACCGCCTAAGAGAAAAATATATTAAAGAAGTTGTTCCAAGTTTAACAGAAAAACATGGTTATACTACTCCAATGCTAGTTCCAAAGATCGAAAAGATCGTTGTTAATATGGGAGTAGGAGATGCTACTGTTAATTCTAAAAACTTAGAAAATGCTGTAAATGAATTAGAAAAAATTACTGGATTAAAAGCAGTAGAAACTACAGCTAAAAAATCAATAGCTTCATTTAAAGTAAGAGAAGGACACAAAATTGGTTGTAAAGTAACTTTAAGAGGAGACAATATGTATACTTTCTTAGATAAATTAATTAGTATTAGTTTACCAAGAGTAAGAGATTTTAGAGGATTATCTCCTAAGAGTTTTGATGGAAGAGGAAATTATACAATCGGTATTAAAGAACAAATAATTTTCCCTGAAATTAAATTTGATGAAGTTGAAAAAGTAAGAGGTATGGATATCGTTATCGTTACCACTGCTAAAACTAATGAAGAAGCTTATGATTTATTAAGTGAACTTGGAGTTCCTTTTAGGAAATAATGGAGGAATAATAAGATGGCAAGAAAATCAATGATTGTTAAATCAGAAAGAGAACCTAAATATAAGGTTAGAAAATACACTAGATGTAAAATTTGTGGAAGACCTCATGCCGTACTTAAAAAATATGGAATTTGCCGTATTTGTTTTAGAGAATTAGCATACAAAGGTCAAATACCTGGTGTAAAGAAATCAAGTTGGTAAACCCAACAATAAAAGAAGGAGGGATTTATAATGACAGATCCAATCGCAGATATGCTTACAAGAATTCGTAACGCTAATCAAAATAGAGCTGCATATGTTGTAATTCCTACATCTAAAGTAAAAGAAGAAATGGCAAAAATCTTAAAAGATGAAGGTTTTATTGAAGACTATACTATTGATGGTGACGGAGTTCAAAAAAATATTACATTAACATTAAAATATAAAAATAAAGAAAGAGTTATTACTGGTCTTAAGAGAATATCAAAACCTGGACTAAGAGTATATGCTGGAGTAGATGAATTACCTACAGTATTAAATGGTTTAGGAATTGCTATCATCTCTACATCTAAAGGTATTATGACTGATAAAAGAGCAAAAGAATTATCTTTAGGTGGAGAAGTAATTGCTTATATCTGGTAAGGTGAAATAATGAGCCGTATTGGTAAAAGAGTTTTAAATATTCCAGAGAATGTTAATGTAAATGTAGAAAATAATACTGTTACAGTTAAAGGACCTAAAGGAGAACTTACTTTAGATTTAGTTAAAGGAATTAACGTAAAAGTAGAAGATAACACTGTAGTAGTAGAAATGACTAAAAATGATAAGTTTACCCATGCTATGCACGGTACTACTAATGCTAATATTAAAAATATGATTATTGGTGTTAGTGAAGGTTATAAAAAAGGATTAGAAATTGTTGGTGTAGGTTATAAGTTTAATGTACAAGGTAATAAACTTACTGTATCAGCAGGATATTCTCATCCAGTTGTTATGGAGGTTCCAAATGGACTTACTGTAACAGGAATATCTAATACTGAAATTGAAGTATCAGGTATTGATAAAGAAAAAGTTGGTGAATTTGCCGCTAATGTAAGAAAAGTAAGAAAACCTGAACCTTATAAAGGAAAAGGAATTAAATACAAAGGTGAACAAATTCGTCGTAAAGAAGGAAAGAAAGCTTCTAAATAATAAATAGGAGGATATAGGTATGATTAAAAAAGTTTCAAGAAATGAAATGAGAAAAGTAAGACATACTAGAATCAGAGAAAATTTATCTGGTACTAGTGAAAGACCTAGATTATGTGTATTTAGATCTAATGCTAATATTGAAGCTCAAATCATCGATGATGTTAAAGGTGTTACTTTAGTTAGTGCATCATCACTAGAAAAAGAATTAAATCTTAAAAATGGTGGTAATGTAGAAGCTGCTAAAGTAATCGGAGCAGAAATAGCTAAAAGAGCTAAAAAAGCAAAAATCAATACCGTTGTATTTGATAGAGGTGGATATCTTTATCATGGACGTGTTAAGGCTTTAGCAGAAGCTGCACGTGAAGGCGGATTAGAATTCTAGAACAGAGGAGGAGAAAATATGGAAGAAAATAAGAAGACTGAAGTTAATACTGAAGTTAAAAACACTGAAGTTAATACTGAAGGTAGAAGAAACGATAATAAAAATCGTAAATTTGATAAGAAAAGACCTAGAAATAATAACAGAACTTCTAAACCAAAATCTGATCTAGAGGATAAGGTAATTGAAATTAGAAGAGTAACTAAAGTTGTTAAAGGTGGTAGACAATTTAGATTTGCCGCTACTGTAGTAGTAGGAAATAGAAAAGGACTAGTAGGTCTTGGTACTGGTAAAGCTAAAGAAATGCCAGATGCTGTTAAGAAAGCTACACAGGCTGCTAGTAAAAATTTAATAAAAGTTGACCTAATTGATAATAGAACAATATCTCACGATATTATCGTTAAAGAAGGAGCAGTAAGAGTTATGCTTAAACCTGCTAAAGAAGGTACTGGAGTTAAAGCAGGAGGTCCTGTTAGAGATGTACTTGAACTAGCTGGTGTTAAAGATGTATTATCTAAGAGTTTAGGATCTAGTACTAAGATTAATGCTGCTAGAGCTACTTTAAATGCACTTAAAGCACAAAAATCTCCAGAACATGTTGCTTACTTAAGAGATAAGAAAGTTGAGGAATTAAGATAATGAAATTACATGAATTAAGTAGTCTTGATGGCTCAGTTAAGAATAGAAAAAGAGTAGGTCGTGGACCTGGTTCTGGTACTGGAAAAACTTCTGGTAAAGGTGAGAAAGGACAAAACGCTAGAAGCGGTGGTGGAGTAAGACCTGGATTTGAAGGAGGTCAATTACCACTATTTAGAAGATTATCAAAAAGAGGATTCAATAATTATGAATTTAGAACAGTATATAGTACTGTTAATGTATCTGATTTAAATAGATTTGAAGATGGTACAGTAGTAGACATTGCTTTATTAAAAGAAGTAGATCTAATTAAGAAAGAACTAGATGGTGTTAAAGTATTAGGAAGTGGAGAACTAACTAAGAAATTAACTGTTAAAGCTAATGCATTTACTAAGAGTGCACAAGAAAAAATAGAAACTATTGGTGGAAAAACTGAGGTGATTTAGATGTTTAAAAATCTAAAATTAATCTTTAGTCCTAAAAATAAAGATATTAGGAAAAGAATTGGTTTTACACTAATTGGACTTCTAATATTTGCTCTAGGTACAACAATTCCTGTACCTGGAACTAAGGGGGCTATATCAAGCTTAGGATTATGGGAATTATATGATGCTATTGGTGGAGGAGCACTTAAGAACTTTTCAATATTTGCTTTAGGTGTTATGCCTTATATTTCTGCTAGTATCATTACTGGAATATTACAAATGGATATTATTCCTTACTTTACTGAACTTAAGGAAAGTGGGGAACAAGGAAGACAAAAAATTAATCAAATTAATAGATATTTAGGTATCATATTAGCATTTTTACAAGGATTTGCTATGGCCTTTACATTTGTAAAGGGAGCAGGTACTATTGAATATATTAAGATTGCTTTAATCTTAACAGGAGGCACTGCCTTCCTATTATGGTTAGGAGATCAAATAACTCAAAAAGGTATTGGTAATGGTATATCACTAATTATTATGGCTGGTATTATATCTACTGTACCAAAGATGTTTATTGATACATTTAGCACTTTTATTACTGATGGAACAGGATCACTATTCTTAGGTATTTTAAAATTTGCTATCTTCGTATTATTCTATCTAGCAATTGTAGTAGGAGTAGTATTTGAAGAATGTTCAGAAAGAAGAATACCTATTCAGTATTCTAATAGAACAGCTTCTGCTTATGGGGCAAAGCAAAATTATATTCCATTTAAATTAAATTCCGCTAATGTAATGCCAGTTATCTTTGCATCAGTAATCTTGTCTATACCAACTTTTATAGCAGGTTTACTAGGAGATAAATCAGGGTTCTCAGTATTTGTTACAAAGTATATTAATTATACAACCCCAACTGGATTTATTCTATACATAATTTTAATATTTGTATTTGGATTCTTCTATACAAATATGCAAATTAATCCTAAAGAATTAAGTAAAAACTTAAATAAAAATGGTGGTTATATTCCTGGTATTAGACCTGGAGTAGAAACTGAAAAATATATTTCTAAAATATTAAATAGAATTACTTTATTAGGATCTACATTTATAGCTGTAATAGCTGGACTCCCAATTGTATTTAGTAGTTTTATAAATACGGGATTACCTACATCTGTATCAATTGGTGGTACTGGAGTACTTATTGTAGTAGGTGTTGCTATTGAGACTTGTAGACAAATAGAAAGTAGTTTAATAAATAGAAATTATAAAGGAGCAAGATAATGAAGAATATTATATTTGTAGCAGCTCCTGCTGCTGGTAAAGGTACCATATCAGCTAAAGTTTGCACTGAATATAATATTCCTCACATATCTACTGGAGACCTTTTAAGAAATGAGATAGCGGCCTCTTCTAAAATAGGTATGGAAATTAAATCCGCTATGGCAAGAGGAGAGTTTGTTTCTGATGAAGTTATTACCAAGCTTCTAAAGAAAAGACTAGAGGCTAAAGATTGTAAAAAGGGTTATATCCTAGATGGATATCCGAGAAATATTAGTCAGGCTAAGACTTATGATAATATTTTAAAAGATTTAAATTATGATGAGGGTTTAGTGGTATTTCTTGATATAGATAAAAGTCTTGCTATGAAAAGAGCACTATCTAGAGTAGTTTGCTCTAAATGTGGACTATCTTATAATTTGATAAATAAAGAATATGCTCCACTAAAAGAAGGTATCTGTGATAATTGTGGTTCATCACTTAAAACAAGAAGTGATGATAATGAGGAATCTTTTATAAATAGATTTGATACTTTTATGAAAGAAACTTATCCTTTACTTGAATATTATGAGAATAAAGGTAATTTACTTAAAATAAAAGTAGATGATATTACTACTGATGATATCTTTGATGAGATAAAGAAGGTAATTAAATAATGATTACTATTAAGAGTGAATATGAATTATCACTAATGAGAATTGCTGGCAGAATAGTATATGATACACATCAGTATTTAAAAGACTATATAAAGCCAGGAATTACCACTGGTGAACTAGATAAACTTGCTCATGATTACATTATTAGTAGAGATGCTACTCCATCAAGTCTTGGATATGATGGGTATCCTGCTAGTATATGTATATCGGTTAACGAGGAAGTAGTTCATGGTATACCAGGTAAAAGAAAATTAAAAAATGGAGATATAGTTACACTTGATATTTGTGCTTGTTATAAAGGTTATCATGGTGATTCAGCATGGACTTATCCAGTAGGAGAAATAAATAGTGAGAAGAAATATCTTCTAGAACATACTGAAAAGGCTTTATATGAAGGATTAAGTAAAGTTAAAGCTGGAGTACATTTAGGAGATGTATCAAATGCTATTGAAGAATATGCTACTAGTCATAAACTGGGAGTAGTAAGAGAATTAGAAGGACATGGTATTGGAAATAATCTTCATGAAGATCCAGGTGTACCTAATTATGGTAAAAAGGGTACTGGTATCATTCTAAAAGAAAACATGACAATAGCAGTAGAACCAATGCTTACTTCAGGTACAAGAAAGATATACTTACTTGATGATGACTGGACTATTATAACAAGAGACAATAAACCATCTGCTCACTTTGAACACACTATTATTGTAACTAAAGATGGCTATGAAATACTAACAGGAGATGATAATTATGAGTAAAGAAGAACTAATTGAAGTTCAAGGAAAAGTAATTGACAATTTACCTCAAGGAAAGTTCAAAGTAGAACTAGATGGAGGACACACAGTAGTTGCCCATGTTTCTGGTAAAATGCGCATGAACAACATACGTATCTTACCAGGTGATACTGTGGTTATCGCTATGTCGCCATATGATCTAACACAAGGGCGTATAGTATATAATAAGAAATAGGAGGGATGAATAATGAAGGTAAGAGCATCCGTAAAAAAAATATGCGACAAATGTAAAATAATCAAAAGAAATGGAAAAGTAATGGTAATTTGTGAAAATCCAAAACACAAACAAAAACAAGGTTAATAGGAGGAAAAAATAATGGCAAGAATTAAAGGTGTAGATATACCTAACGACAAAAGAATTGAAATATCTCTTACTTATATCTATGGTATAGGAAGACAATTATCTAAGACAATTCTTAACAATGCTAAAGTTGACTTAAATAAGAAAGCAAAAGACTTAACTGATGATGAACTTTCTAGAATAAGAACAGAAGTAGATAAGTATACAGTTGAAGGAGATCTTAGAAGAGAAGTTAACTTAAATATTAAAACTAAGATGGAAATAAATTCTTATGAGGGAACTAGACATAAAAAGAATTTACCAGTAAGAGGACAAAGAACTAGTAGTAATGCTAAAACTCGTAAAGGTAAAGGAAAAGTAGTTGCTAATAAGAAAAAATAATTAGGAGGAAAATATGGGAAAATATAATTCAAGAAAAAGAAAAACTAAGAAGAATATTCCTGCTGGTGAAGTACATATCCATTCAACTTTCAATAATACAATTGTAACTATTACTGATCTAGAAGGAAATGTAGTAAGTTGGGCTTCTGCTGGAACTCAAGGTGTAAAGGGAAGCAAAAAATCAACTCCATTTGCAGCTGGTATGGCTGCTGAAGCTGCTGGTAGAGAAGCAGTTGCTGCTGGGATGAAAACAGTAAACGTTAAAGTTAAAGGTTTAGGTTCAGGTAGAGAAGCAGCAATTAGAAGTTTACAAACTGTAGGATTAGAAGTAAAATCAATCACAGATGAAACACCAATTCCACATAACGGTTGTCGTCCACCTAAAAGAAGACGTGGATAATTAGGAAAGGGGAAATTTGCGATGTTAAAATTTGAAAAACCAGATTATAAAGTAAAAGAATATATAAAAGATTCTCATTATGGTAAATTTGAATTAGAACCATTAGAGAGAGGATTTGGAACTACTTTAGGTAATGCACTTAGAAGAGTTATGTTATCTTCTTTACCAGGAGATGCTATTACTTCAGTAAAAATTGATGGAGTTGCTCATGAATTTCAAAAAATTGATGGTGTAGTAGAAGATGTAACTGCTATTGTATTAAACTTAAAGAGCGTTGTTATTAAGAATCATGCTAAAGATGAAAATAAAATAATTAGACTTACTAAAAATACTCCAGGAGTAGTAACTGCTGGTGATATTGAACCCGATGCTGATATTGAAATCTTAAATCCAGACCAAGTAATCGCTACATTAGTAGAAGGTGGAAGCCTTAATATGGAAATGACTATTGGATCAGGAAGAGGTTATGTAGTAGCGGATGATAATAAGAAATTATTACAAAATGATAAAACTAAAGTAGGAGCAATAGCTATTGATAGTTTATATTCTCCAGTAGAAAGAATAAACTATGAAGTAGAAACTGCTAGAGTAGGTCAAAATAATAACTTTGATAAGTTAATATTAGAGGTATGGACAAATGGTTCTATTACTCCAGAAGAAGCTTTAGCATTAGCGGCAAGAATCTTAATTGAACACTTTGAAATATTGACTAATTTAAACTCAATCGCTGATGAAACAGGATTAATGATATCTAAGAGTGAGGATCCTAGTGTTAAAATACTAGAAACTTCAATAGATGATTTAGACTTCTCTGTAAGAGCATATAATTGCTTAAAGAGAGCAAATATTTTAACACTTAAAGATTTAGTAGATAAATCAGAAAATGAAATGATGAAGATTAGAAACTTAGGTAAAAAATCTTTAAAAGAAGTTATGGATAAAGTAAAAGACATGGGTCTAAACTTTAGAGATGAAAATTAATATAAGGAGGTAATTATGGCTTATAGAAAATTAGGTAGAGATAATAAGCATAGAAGAAGTATGCTTGCTACTTTAACAAAACAACTTATTGAAAATGAAAGAATAGTTACTACTGAAACTAGAGCTAAAGAAGTAAGAAAAAGTTTTGATAAAATGGTAACTTATGGTAAGAAAGGTACTTTAGTATCAAGAAGACTTGCTTTAGCGTTCTTACACAATGACAGTAAGGCTGTTAATAAAGTATTTAATGAATTAGCACCAAGATATAAAGATAGAAATGGTGGTTATACTAGAATAATTAAGAAATCTGAAAGAAAAGGAGATTCTGCTTTAGAAGTTATTCTAGAATTAGTATAATTATTAAACTTAAGATTTATTCTTAAGTTTTTTCTTTTATGCCACTTCAACCATAAACAAGTTTATGTTTTCCGTGGTATGAGGAAGCCTAAGGTCTTCCTCATAAACAATTTTGTTTGACTTTTTTATAAAAAATATCAATATGGATATTGTAAATAGTACCATTTTATGATAAACTTAACTAGTAAGGTAAAGAGAGGAGGAACCCTTCATGAATA
>OLQV01000415.1_pt1 | contig 41409 bp, 36 predicted proteins | sample 1672371 | NCBI WGS metagenome assembly OLQV01 (sample SAMEA3136676, study PRJEB25190) | human gut metagenome
ACCAAAGAAAAAGTAAACACATCTTTTTTGTGTCTACTTTTATCTTACAACTTCAATACCAGTTGGTGTCTTTTTTCTTTTGGTTTACACCTCTTTCTTTTTTTATTTTTTCTTTTTTCTTTCTTGTAAAAAACGATAGTAAGTGATATTATTATAATAGATACGGAGTAGTGATATTCTTATGAAATTGTGGTATTACTTTAAACTTGGTTGTAAAACTGTTTATGATAATTATTTTTTAAGAGGTGTTTTTGTTTCGTTAGCTCTTGTTTTTGCAGTTGTTTTTTTTAAGGGAACGTATGCTTATGATAATAAGAGAGATGATTATAATTTTGATATGGGTGAGAATGTTATTAGAAAACTTGATGTTTATTATAATGATGATATGGATAGTTATAATGGGGTAACACAGACAGATAGGGTTCTTTCTTGTCTTAGAAATAGGGATAGTATTGTTAATAATGATGGAGAGATTGGAGAAATTATTAATAGTATTAGGGATTTATTTAATAAGAGCAGTAATTATTATTCTTTTAAATATGAGGATATTTATACTGGCCTTACGCTTTCTTATAATGAGGATGGTGTTATTTTTGGTGCGAGTAGCGTAAAAGCCCCACTAGTTATTTATATTTATGAACTTGCTAGCAAGGGAAAGATTGATTTGGATGAGGAGATGGAGTACACGGCTAACTATTATGTGAATGGTAGTGGTATTATGCAGAATGAAAGTGTGGGTGGTAAGTACAAAATTCGTACATTATGTGATTATGCGATTAGGTACAGTGATAATATTGCTTATACGATGCTTTTGAATAGGGTTGGTAATGATAATGTTAGGGATTTTTGGTCTGATAAGGGAAGTAGGGTTATTTTTAGTACGAATGAGGTATGGGGTAATCTTAGTGCAAGGGATAGTAATTTGTATATGAAAGAACTTTATAATTTTTATAAGAGTGATAATGTATATGGAGAAGAGGTTATGAATTTATTTGTTTCTTCTATTTACAAGGGTATTCATAGTTTGGATGATAGTTATTTGGTAGCAGACAAGTATGGTTGGACGGGGTCTGTTTATAATGATAGTGCTGTTGTACTTGCTGATAATCCTTATGTTTTGTCTATTTTATCTAATACGGGATATAGTGATTTTGATACTTTTTATAAAGAGGCTAGTGATCTTTTTGGGAGATTTCATAAGTTATGGTGGGAGATGAAATGGGAAGAGTGTTATCCTGATTAATTTTCTTTATTTCGACATTTTTTTAATTATTCGACAAAATTCGACAAATTTTGCCGTTTTTTTTTGTTATACTTGGTTTGTTATTGAAATGGAGATGTTAAGTATGAATTCTTTTGAGAATTTTGTTATTTGTATTATTTTTGTTATGTTCCCTATAATGCTTTATATGGTATTGTGTGCATATATGGGTCTTAAGAAAATTAGGTTTAGTAGGCTTTTATTTGTTATGTCCCTTTTTTCTTCGATGTATTTGGGTATTAAATATGGGCTTGTTTTGGGTGGTGCTAATATGATACTGGTTCTTAATATTCCTATTATTCTTCTTTATGTTAAGGGGGAATGGGAAATGGGTGGTATATTTTCGATTGGTGTTGTTATTATTGCTTATTTATTAGAACTTAATTATGGGCTTCTTATTTGTAAGTATAGTTTATATTTTATTTTTTATTTTATTTATGAGCGGAAATGGAAAAATTGTAATTTTATTTTGGTTACACTTGTTATTCAGGGGTTTTTCCTAGCGTTTGAGGCAACTTTATTTGGTGAAAATATGGGTGTTACGGATTATGCTGAATTGTTTTTATCTATGATTATTATGTATATTGTTTCTTTTACTTCGATGTATTTGGTTAGTTTAGGGGATAGGGTTAGTAATCTTTATAATTTAGAAGTGGAACTTGAAAGGGATAAGAATATTAAGAATAGTTTATTTAAACTTACACACGAAATTAAAAATCCTCTTGCTGTTTGTAAGGGCTATATTGATATGATGGATACGAGTAATATTGATAAGACTAATAGGTATATTGATATTATTAGGAGTGAACTTGATAGGAGTCTTAATATTATGTCGGATTTTTTGGAGTTTAGTAAGATTAGGATTAATAGGGAAGAGATTGATATTTGTAGTCTTCTTGATGATGTTTATGATGATTTTAAGTTACTTCTTGGTAGTAAGAATATTAAACTTGATTATGTTTATAGTGAAGAAGAGATTTATATGATGGGGGATTATAATAGGCTTAAGCAGGTTATGCTTAATCTTCTTAAAAATAGTAAGGAGGCTATTTTGGAAAGGGGGATTATTTATATTAGGGGATATAGGAAGAGGAATGGTTTTTGTATAGAGATAAGGGATACTGGTAAGGGTATGGATAGGGATACTTTATCTAAGATTAAGGATATGTTTTATACGACAAAGAGTAAGGGTAGTGGTATTGGGGTTAGTTTATCTAATGAGATTATTAAGGCTCACAATGGTACACTTGATTATGAGAGTGAGATTGGTAAGGGGACTGTTGTAAGGGTATGGGTTCCGATATTAGGATAGGAGGGATTTTCTTTTAACAGTTTTTGATTTTCTGCGACAATCCTCTTGCAGAAATGGAAAAACTGTGGTAGTATTATAGTTGTATATAAATAGAAAGGTAGGTGCAATCCCACTATGAAAAAAATCCCAACAACTATAAAAAATTTTTTTAAATTACATTTATTAAATGGGGGGGGGGATTGTATCGACAGATACATTAAATAGCGGAGCTATAATAATAAATATAGAAGACTATAACATAAAGAGTATGGGAGTACTCTAATTTGTTATAGTCTTTTTGCGTATAAAGAAAGAAGGTAAGTATGAAGAGATTGGTTATAGTGATATTTATAATATTTGGGGCTTTTTTAACATTTAGTTTATATAGAACGTTTGCTTATGATACTAGCATAGTAGAGGAAACTCCTAGTACTACGGATTTAGAATATACATTTAAAATAGGTAATAGTAGTATTAAACAAATAACCATAGATAGTGGCGAAACTAAGTACTATGATGTAGTACTAGGTAATCCTAATCCCGCAAAGATAAATTATGGAGTATATTATGAAATGGTATATCCTAGTACGAAACCAGCTGGTTTTAGTATAGAATATACTTCTAAAAGCACCGGAGAAAGTACTGGTAAAATAGATAAGGAGAGTACTATAACTTTAAATTTAGTATTGACTAATACTAGCAGTAGTTCAGTTACGGTGAAACTGGGAACAGTTGCTGGTTATGTTAATGGTGGAGAATTAGCCCTTGAAAGTGGGCAAGAATTTATACCCAAGAAGTCGTTTCCAAAAGCAACAGAACTTGTAGAAAGTCTTAACGATAATAGTACAGGAGATAGTGGAAGTGGAGTATATAAAATACATCACGATGCAATTTCAGCCGAAAGTAGTGCCACGGGTGAAATAATATCAGCCACCGATGATTATAGATACTACGGAGCAAGTCCTAATAATTATATATGCTTAGATATGGAAGGCGGAAGTACTTGTCCGGATAGAGGATTATTTAGAATAATCGGAAGTATTTATGAAGAAAATGCAGGAAAAAATTTAATTAAAGTAATTAAGGCAACATCATTAACCTATGGAACAACTGCAGGATTTAGTTGGGATTTTGAAGAGATTAATGGAAAAGAAGTATATAGTAATGTGTGGTCTAGTGTAATGACTGGAACAAGTAATGGTTCTAAATTAATGCAACTTTTAAATGGTATATACTTAAATAGAGGAGAATATAGCTATAATAATTATCAAATAATTATTACATTAGATTTTACGGATGTTGGATTAACAGATAGTGTACAAAAACTTATGAATAAAGGCAATGACAATGAAATTGGAAGTAGGTATTATTTGGGTGGTGATACCACTATAAAAACAATAGAAAGTATATACTTATCTGAAAGAGGAAATACGACAAGCAAAGGAAATTCATTGTATTGGAATGGAGATATAGGCCTAATGTATCCAAGCGATTATGGATATGTTTCTGGTATTAATTGTGCAACGAATAGTAATTGGGATGATAAATATGATAGTTGTAAGTTGAAAAATTGGATTTATAATTCTAACGTTAAACAATGGACTATGACCCCTTTTTCGTCTACATTTAAAGAAGTTGTGATTATTGCAGAAGGAGGAAATTTATCTTCTTTTTATACCAGTTATACATCTCCTTCGACTTTTCCAGTTTTCTACCTCTCCAAAGATGTAGTAATAACATCGGGTACAGGAACTGAGCAAGATCCTTACCTTGTACAATAACTAATATATTAAATATAACTATATACCCCCAATAGGGCCCATAGTACATAAATAAATTATGTACTATTTTTCTTGTAATTATAGATAGTTTATGATAAAATGATATTATGATAGAGGGTGATATGACGGTGGAGAAGAGATGCACGGAGTGTAATAGATTACTTGGTGATAATGATAATTTTTGTTATTATTGTGGGCATTGGACTAGTCACGGATATAAGTATTTTAAGGACAAGAGGAATAGAAATGTGCTTATGGGTAGTGCTTTAAAGCAGAGTAACAGGGTTAATTTTTTGATTATTTTGTTTCTTTGTAGTACTATTTTGTTTCTTATTTGTATTAATATACGTGGTCTTAATTTATTTAAGCCTTTTGCTTATTTGAAGAAGGAGATTATTAGTTATAGATATGGATATAATAGTAGTTTAATTAAGAGTGATCATATTTATAATAATAGGAAGATTTTTAGTGATCTTGATGCTGTTAATAGTATTATTTATGATAGTGATAGTCAGGATTGGTTATGTTCTTATGATAAGAGAGTTATTGATATTGAAAGGGGTCTTGAAAGGGATTATGGAATACTTAGTGTTAGTTTTTGTGATATTAGTTATGAGGAAGCCCTGAGGATAGAGAGCGTTATTAGGGGTAGTCTTGATTTATTCCCGAATAGTTATGGATATCTTACTAATATTACGCTTTCTAATAGTAAGGAAATGGGGAACTTTGTTGCTTACTTTCAGCCTATTTATAGGTTTATTAATGGCAGTAGTGATGTTAGCAAGTATAATAGGGTTAATAAGACACAGATTCTTCTTAATAGTTATTATTTTCTTAATGTGGATAAGACAAGGGGGATTATTGATGATAAGTATAATAGTGGGTACTATGTTAGTGGGGGTAGTATGGAGAGTTTAGTGGCTCACGAGATTGGGCATTATATTAGTTTTGTTACTTTACTTAAGAGTAAGGGAATTGATAATGTTAGGTTTGAGGAAGGTAACCGGCTAGATGAAGTGTATGGGCTTGTTAATAGTGGAGAGTATTCTAAGGGTATTATTGATGAAGCTCTACTGGATTCTAGTATGGATAAGGAATGTAAGAGGATATCGCAGTATGCTTGTCAAAGTGTTAATGGTAATTTTGTTTATGATGAATTGATAGCTGAGGCGGTGCATGATTTTTATGTTAATGGGGCTAATGCAACTGATATTAGCAAAAAAATAGTGGATATTTTAAGGAGCAGATTATGAAAAACTGTATAAATTGTGGTGCAGAAATTAAAAATGTTGATAGGTATTGCCGGAGATGTGGTAATAAAATTTGGACGAATGGTTATTACATTTTTGTAAATATTGTAAGTGTTTTACTTATAGTGGGAATTGTATTTATGCTTATTTTGTTTGTGCTTTCGTATATTGTTTAGGAGGAATTTGATAATGAATTATAAAAAGAGTGTAGAAGAGATTTATAGGGAACTTAATACTAGTATTAATGGTCTTACTCAGGAAGAGGCAATAATTAGGTTAGATAAGTATGGAGAGAATAAACTTAAGGAGGGTAAGAAGAAATCGGCTTTTGTTATGTTTCTTAGTCAATTTAATGATTTTATGATTATTCTTTTGATATTTGCTTCTATTTTTTCCTTTGTTATTTCTTATATTAGGGGAGAGAGTTATGTTGATTCTATTATTATAATTATTATTGTTATTGTTAATGCTATTCTTAGTTTTATTCAAGAGAGAAAGGCTGAGGAGTCTATTAGTGAACTTAACAAGATGTTTGTTACTAATAATTATGTTATTAGGGATGGTGTTAAGAGGCTTACTGATGTTAGAGAGATTGTACCCGGGGATATTATAGAACTTGAGGCAGGGGACTATGTATCAGCTGATGCAAGAATTATTTCTTCTGATAATCTTATTGTTAATGAATCGACATTAACGGGAGAGAGTTTGGGTGTTAAAAAAGAGAGTATTAATATTGATAGTGATAAGGAACTTTATGAGAGGGTTAATATGGTTTATGCGGGATGTAATGTTATGAATGGGCATAGTTTTGTTGTTGTAACTGAGACGGGTATGAATACGGAACTTGGTCTTATTGCAGATAGTTTAATGAATAAAAAGAGTGGGCTTACTCCTCTTCAAAAGAAGGTTAATCAGATTAGTAAGGTTCTTACTTATTTAATTCTTGGTATTATTATTGTTATGATGGGGATTGGTATTTATTTAAAGAATGATTTCTTTGATGTTCTTATGTTATCTATTTCTCTTGCTGTTGCAGCTATTCCTGAGGGTATGAGTTCGGTTATTACGATTATTCTTTCTCTTGGTATTTCTGATATGGCAAAGAAGAATGTTATTATTAGGAAAATGTCATCGGTAGAAACGCTTGGGTCAACAGATGTTATTTGCAGTGATAAGACGGGAACTATTACGCAAAATAAGATGGAAGTTAAGTGTATTTGGGTTAATGGTAAGTTGTATAGTGAAAAGGATAATATTTTGAATGGTGAGATGCTTTTTAGGTGTGCATATTTTTGTCATAATGTTGTTAAGAGTAGTGAGAGTTACATTGGTGATGAGACAGAGATTAGTATTTTTAAATTTTTAGAGAGTATTGATTTTGGTAGTAAGGGAGAAAGAATTCGAGAAGTTCCTTTTGATAGTGATAGGAAGATGATGAGTACTATTAATAGGATAGATGATGTGGTTTATTCGTTTACAAAGGGCAGTTTAGATAGTGTTATTAATAATTGTAAGTTTTATTTACTTAATGGTAATGTTTATGAGATGACAGATGATTTTAGGAATATGGTATATGAGGCTCAGGAAGAGGAATCTAAAAAGAGTCTTAGGCTTCTTGCTTTTGCTTATAAGGATAGTGATGTTGATGATCCGGAAAGGAATATGATATTTGCGGGATTAATGGGAATGATGGATCCTCCAAGAGAGACTGTTCCTGCGGCTATTTATACTTGTCTTAAGGCTGGTATTAAACCTATTATGATTACTGGTGATAGTATGACTACGGCTGGTGCTATAGCGAAAAGTGTTGGTATTATTGGTGAGGCTGATGATGCTTTGGTTACAGAGGGCAAGTCTTTAGATGTTATGTCAGATAGTGAACTTAAGGATAGAGTGAATGATTTTAGGGTATATGCGAGGGTTAGTCCTAATTGTAAACTTAGGATTGTTGAGGCTCTTCAGAGTAATGGATATGTTGTGGCAATGACGGGTGATGGTGTTAATGATGCTCCTGCTATTCAGAAGGCTGATATTGGTATTGGTATGGGGATTACTGGTACGGAGGTTGTTAAGAAGGTTGCTGATTGTATTTTAGTTGATGATAGTTTTTCGACCATTGTCGATGGAGTGTATGAGGGTAGGAGAATTACTTCTAATATTAAGAAAATTATTTTGTATTTACTGGCTGGTAATATTGTGGAGGTTATTTTAGTTTTTGTATCAATGGTTCTTAATATGGAAATTTTTACGACTTTACAGCTTTTATGGATAAATCTTATTACGGATTCTATTCCAGCTATTATGCTTGCTTTTGAAAAGGGTGGTAAGGACATTATGGATAATACTCCTACTAATAGGTACAATGATAGTTTCTTTACACCGTTTTTATCGGCAAAGATATTTATTGGAGCAGTTATTAAGTCGATTGTTATGTTAGTGTTATTTATGTATTTTGCTAAGACAGCTGATGTTGGAGTAGCTGGTAGTTTAATGTTTATTTATCTGACTATTCACGAACTTTTATTTGCTTATTCTTGCAAGAATCCTAAGAAATGTGTAATTGGAAAGTTAATGTTTAATAATAAAAAACTTAATATGGGAATGCTTGGTATTGTTATTGTTAATTTGATTGTTCTAGTTACTCCTTTGTCTAAGTTTTTTATTGTTTCTAATATTGGTTTTGGTAATGTGATGATTGTTATTATTGTTTCGGTGTTTATGTTTATATTGGGTGAATTTGCTAAGCCTATTTATGTTAAGTTTTTTAAGGATTATGGGAAAGGGGGTAAGAATTAATGAAAAGTAATAATGGTAAGAGTTTTGTAATCATTGCTGGTATTATTATTTTATGTGTATTTAGTTATGTAGCTGCTAGTAATATGGTTAAGGATACATCGGGAGATTCTTTCTATGCAAAAGTAGAGGGAGCAAAGATTGAGGATATTAGGCTTGATGATGGTAATCTTATTGTTAATACTAGTGGTGGAGCTAATATGATATGTGTTAAGACTACAAAGAGTATTCCTAATAGTAAGTCTATTTGTTTTAAGGATGTAGAAGAAAATGGTGTTACTTTTAGAATTTATCAGGGTAAGATTTATTATATATGGGTAATGGATAATAGTGGTAAGATTAGTGATTATGCAGAGTTTAATACGAATTTGAAATAGACTACTGGTGGGGTAGTCTTTTTCACTAGTTTTTGGTATAATAGGAGTGAAAGTGAGATGGGGTATTATTATGGATATTTTTATTAATAGATTTCCTAGTATTGATTTACACGGATATGATAGGGATAGTGCAAGGGTTAGAGTTATGGATTTTGTAACAGAGGCTCTTATTATGGGAGAAGATGGTGTGGTTATTGTTCACGGTAATGGTGAGGGGATTTTGAAGAAGGAGGTGCACAGTTTTTTGAAAACTGATAAAAGGGTTAAGCGGTTTTATGTTGATGCTTTTAATCCTGGATGTACGGTTGTTATTTTTAAATAGCTCGTTTTCGGAGTTTAAAAATTTTATTTTTTTTCTTAGTATTTACTTGCACGATAGTGTTAATTGTGATAATATATTGTTATAAAAAGATAGTTATAAGGAGTAGATGTTCCGTGAAAAAGAATGGTATAAATAATATGGGGTTTACATTAATAGAACTTCTTGCTGTTATAGTAGTTCTTGGTGTTGTTGTTAGTGTTTCTATTTTTGTATCAATTAGTTTAATTAATAATAAGGATGATAAGATTACTCTTATTAATACGGAAGCTGAGTATAAAAGTGTACTTGCTTATGCAACGGAATTTAAGGATGATAATGATTATCAGAGTTATAATTATGGGGGTAAGAGTTTTAGGTATGTTTGTGTTAAAATAAAGGATTTGGTTGATAAGGGTTATCTTGATAAAGATAAGGTTAAAGAAGTTGATAAGGAAATTATTGTTATTAGGAATAATGATATGAGTTATGTTCCTTATGAGACTTATGGAAGGGATATTGATACTGACTTTTGTAATGTAGAAAGTATTACGGGTATTGATATTGAGGTTGAAACAGAGCCTAATATTTATGGAGATGGTAATTGGTATAATACTAATGTAAAGGGTAATGTTTTAGTTACTAGTAATAGGGCTAATAGTGTTACGGAATTTAGATATGGTATTGGCAACAATCTTAATAATAAGGGTATTATTAGAGATGGTAAAAAGAGTTTTGATATTAATAATGAGGGTAAGAATATTAGATTTAATGTTAGTGTTGGTGATGGCGGAGATGGTAAAACGGCTCATAAGAATTTTAATATAGATAAGACAGCTCCTGTTATTAATGGTATAAGTAGTTTTGCTTATTCGAGTGGGGCTATTACTAAATTTAAGCTTACTTATAAAGAAGATTTATCTGGGCTTTATAAGATATATATTAGTGATAGTAGCTCTGAACCTAGTGGCGATATGTTTAAGAGTATTAATATAGATAATTATGGATACGTTAGACCTGTAGGGTTTTCAATAAATAAAGCAACTACATACTACGTATGGGTAATGGATAAAGCGGGCAATATTTCTACTAATAGTAAATCGTTTAATTTTGATAATGAGAAACCTAGGTTGGTTTATGAGTGGGATTATACGAATGGTCAGTGCGGTTCGTCTTATCCACGTTGGAGAATTAAGGATAGGGATATTAAGCTCACTTTTTCGGATAATGTTGCGGTTAAATCTTACAAGATAACGAATACGAGTACGGGAAGTGTGGTTAAATCGGAGGATTTTGGTACGAATGGAGTTAAATCTACGACAAAAACGGTTAATTTGAAGAAGGGCAGTTATAAGATAGAGGTTACAGATGTTAATGGGTTATCTTATTATACTACGGTATCTCCATCATATCTTGATGATGAGGGACCTACAATAAATTATCAATATAGTGAATTTAATCTTGATTGTGATAGTTATGGTTATTCCTATGATTTTTCGATAGCACCATCTGATAGCGTTGGTGTGACAGAAATGTATCAGCAAATAACTACTTCTAGTTCATCTCCCCGAAGAGGTTGGAGAGATTTTGAAGATGGTTATGATGATTTAGAGTGTGGGACAAGATACTATATTCATATTAAAATGGTTGATTCTTGTGGAAATGTATCTACTACGATGTTTAAAAAATTTAGATGTGATGATTGCGATGGTGGAGGTGACTCTGGTGGTGGCAGTGATTATGATGATGATTGTCATAAGGTTTGTTTAATGAAGGATAATTCTGTTAATTGGCATTTTAGTACGGGTTATTCGAACGCACAAACGATGATGCATGCGGTTAATTCTATTATTGCAGGAGAACTTAGTTTTAATGTTAGTTATGATAATATTGCTGGTACTTGGTATAAGGGTGGTGGAAAACTTTATACTTGGTATAATAATAATTGTCGTGGTACTACTTGTGGAACGACAGATTTAGAGGTTGATAGGCCGAGGTATTCTGCGTATAAGCTTAATGGATATAATTCTTGTACTAATCATGATTCTAGTTATGTAAGTGGTTTTTGTTCTGATAATTTTTGTTATTGTTGTCCTATAGGAACGGGCTTTTATGCAGGGGATTGTTATAGGTATTATAGTGAAAGATAAGGATAGGATGATGTTATGAAAAAGAAGAATTTGATTGTTATATTGATAATGCTTATTGTTATATTTGTTGTTTCTATTATTGGGTATTTTATTCTTAATGGTATTTATTATTCTGATATTAGGAAAGGGGCTAGTTCTTGGCAGAAGGATCATAAGGGAGAATTTGATAAGACAACTATTGGGGCTCTTTATGCAAATGGGTATATTAGTAATAATAGGAGTATTATTTTGAAGAAGAAACTAGATTGCAGGGTTATTGGTTTTACTGGTGATAAGGTTAATATTTCAAGGGATTATGATTGTAATTTAAATGATAAAATGAGGGTTATACCTACGGTGGATGTTAGTTTTCTTAATAGTGATAACTTTGCTTACAAGAGTGGGGAATGGATTGGTCACTATAAAATTTCTTTAAAGTTTAAGAATGATTTGTATAATGAGGGGGATATTAGTTCTATTAAGTTTTATGGTCCTTATGATATTGTTTTGGATAATGGTGTTATTATGAATGATTATATTGATGGTGATTATGTTATAGAGGTTTGTTTAAAGAATAATACTTGTATTAGTAAGGATATTTTACTTAGAATTGATACTTCGGCTCCTTACTTTGATAGTTTTAATAGGGATAATAATTCTTTTGAGGCTATTTTTATGGATGATGAGAGTGGAGTTAGGGATGTGTATTATTATATTAGTGAGAGTGATGTTGCCCCAGTGGATATTAGTTTATTTAGTAAAAGGGAGGATTTGAAATTTGAGGGGGATAAGGAATATTATATTTGGGCTATTTCCTATAATTATGCTGGTATGAATAGTGATATTGTGTATTTGGGAAAGGTTCGTAATGTAGTGAGTAATATTCAAAGTGGTAGTGGAAAAGGTGGTAAACATTAGGTAAATATAGTCTTAGTATTATGCTAAGGCTTTTTATTTTTCTCATTACTGTATGGTAATGAAACAGATTAAATGGAAGATGGAAAGTACAGACTTTGTCGAAGGGTACTTAGTCTTTTTTTTTAGTTTTTTAGTACTTTTTAATGGGGGGATACTTATGGAATTTAATGGTCTTAATGATAATGAGGTTTTGGAAAATAGGAAGAAATATGGCAGAAACGTTATTAGTAAGAGAAAGAAAGACACGTTTTTATCTTTATTTATAGAGACTCTAGGAGACCCGATTATTAAGATTCTTTTGATAGCACTAGCAATTAAGGTTATTTTTTTGTTTCGGGATTTTGATTGGTATGAGACGATTGGGATAGTTTTGGCTATCTTTGTTGCGTCTTTTATTTCTAGTATTAGTGAGTATGGATCTTCGAAGGCTTTTCAGAGGTTAGAGGAGGAGACTTCTAAGCTTAGGTGTCTTGTTCTTAGGAATGGTATGGAGATGAATATTTGTAGTGATGATATTGTTTATGGGGATATTGTTAGGCTTAATACTGGAGATAGGGTACCCGCTGATGGGGTTTTGATTAGGGGAAGTGTTAGTGTTAATGAGGTTTATATAACGGGAGAGGCTAAGGATAAGAGTAAGGTTAGTACTAGTGGGAAAAATTTTGATGATAATAATTTTTTGTATATGGCTAGCACGATTATAGAGGGCTCTGGGTATATGCGAGTGGTTAGTGTTGGGGATAATAGTTTTTATGGAAAGATTGCTAGTGAGGTGCAAGTGGAAAGTGAGGCTAGTCCTCTTAAAGTAAGGCTTGGTAAACTGGCAAAGGACATTAGTTTAATTGGGTATATTGCTGCTGGATTAGGGGCTTTTTCTTATTTATTTAATGTGGTTGTTATTAATAATAATTTTGATATGGATTTGATAAGAGCAACGCTTGGTAATTTTTCGCTTATGTTTGAGTATCTACTTCATAGTTTAACTCTTTGTGTTACGATAATCGTGGTTTGTGTTCCCGAAGGGCTTCCAATGATGATAACTTTGGTGTTATCTAGTAATATGAAGAGGATGCTACGGGACAATGTTTTGGTGCGAAAATTGGTTGGGATTGAGACGGCGGGGTCGCTTAATATTTTGTTTACGGATAAGACGGGGACGATTACGAAGGGTAATTTGGAGGTTATTGGATACACGCTGGGGAGTGGTAATTCTTACTGTCTTTTGAATGAGGTTAATGGTAAATATGGGGATATTTTGTTGAAGAGTTTGGTTTATAATAATGATAGTATTTATAATAATGAAGAGAAGCGGGCTTTTGGGAGTAATACGACGGATAGGGCTATTAGGGAGTTTGTGAGGGTTAACAGGGGTAGTGATATTAGGGTTATTAGAGAAGAATGTTTTGATAGTAAGAAGAAGTACTCAGTGATTACTATTGATGAGGGTGGTAAGCATATTAGATATGTTAAGGGAGCTGGGGAGGTTATTTTGGATGGGTGTACGAGGTTTTATGATGAGGCGGGTAATGTACAGGTTTTGGATAGGCGGAAAATGGGACATTTACTTGATGTATATACGAGTAAGGGTATTAGGGTGCTAGCTCTTGCTACTATGGATGGGGATAGGACTGCTAATTATCTTAAGAATATGGTGTTTGTTGGTTTTGTTTTGATTAAGGATGATATTAGGGAGAGTAGTAAGAAGGCTATTTTGGAAGTACAGGGTGCGGGTATTGATGTGGTGATGATTACGGGGGATAATAAGAGGACGGCAGATGCTATTGCAAGGGAAGCTGGTATTATTAGGGATAGTAGTGATTTGGTTATTGATAGTAATGAGTTAGGGGTAATGAGTGATGAGGAGATTGGGGAGAGGCTTAGTCAGATTAGGGTTATTGCGAGGGCTCTTCCTAGTGATAAGAGCCGACTTGTTGATATTGCTAAGAAGAGGGGTCTTGTTGTGGGTATGACGGGAGATGGTGTTAATGATGCTCCGGCTTTAAAGAAGAGTGATGTTGGTTTTAGTATGGGTAGTGGGACAGAGGTTAGCAAGGAAGCTAGTGATATTGTTATTTTGGATGATAATATTGGTTCGATTGCGAAGGCTATTTTATATGGTAGGACTATTTTTAAGAGTATTAGGAAGTTTATTATTTGTCAGCTTACGATTAATCTTAGTGCTCTTAGTGTTAGTATTATTGGGCCTTTTATTGGGGTTCCTGTACCGGTTACGGTAGTGCAGATGTTATGGATTAATATGGTTATGGATACTTTAGCGGGGCTTGCTTTTTCTTATGAGGCTCCTTCTGATGAGTTTATGAGGGAAAGGCCGAAGAGTAAGAGTGAGGGTATTATTAATGGGTATATGTTTAATCAGATTTTGGTTTTGGGGCTTTATTCTTCTATTATTTGTATTTTCTTTTTGAAAAGCAAGTTTATTAATTCTTTTTTTAGGGATAGTGCGGGTAATGAGTATTTGCTTACGGCTTTCTTTGGGCTATTTATTTTTATTAGTTTATTTACGAGTTTTACGGCAAGGACACACAGGCTTAATTTTTTTGCAGGTATTTTTAAAAACAGGGTTTTTATTGGGGTGATTTTATTTATTGCCGTGACGCAGATTTATCTTATTTATTATGGAGGGAGTTTGTTTAGAACAAGCGGACTTACGGCAAGGGAATTTGTGGTTATGTTTTTAGTTGCTTTTACGGTCATTCCGATTGATTTTATGAGGAAGGTTATTACAAAGGCTGTTGGTGGTAAAGTGGGAGTATAGATAGAAATTTATGGTATGGAATATGGTGAGCAAATTGTTTAGTGGGTGCTTGCTATGTTTATTTGAGGGGAGTATATGTATATTTCATCGTACAAAACTAGCAAAAATAGGGAAAAAGTACGATGAAGCGTACAAAATATCAAAAAAACGGAAAATTGTACGATGTAGCGTACAAAATTAAAAAGTATTTAAGTAAAGTAGATAATATTTAAAGTATAAAAGGGATAAGAGATTATTTGATAAACTATTTTGAATTGGTAATTTTATCTAAAACTTCTTAAAAGGATATTCTTGATTTGATAAAGTGTGGTATAATTGATAGGAAAGGTAGTGGTAGTACGAGACTTATTTTAGCATCTGGTTCAAGGGGGAGACAAGAGGTTTTTGATAGGGCCTGTCTTAATTATGAAAAGCGGGCAAGTAATATTTCCGAAGTGAGTGGTAAGACAGACCCTAGGGAATATGTTATGGATTTATCAAAACAGAGGGCTCTTTATGTTAGCAAATTTTATAAAGATGGTGTTATTATAGGGGCTGATTCTATTGCTTATATTAATGGTAAAAAGTTGGAGAAACCGAGGAGTTTAGAAGAGGCAAGAGTGATGATGAGAGAGTTATCTGGTAAGGTTAATCAGGCTATTACGGGAGTTACGATTCTTGATTTATATCAGCATAAAACAGTTATATTTAGTGAAGTTACAGATGTTTATTTTGATAATCTTAGTGAAGAAGAGATTGATTTCTATATAAATAATGATAAATTTATTTTGGAGAGATGTGGTTATTCAATGAATTTGGGTTCTTTATTTATTAAAAGAATAGATGGGGATTATAATAATGTTTTGGGAATGCCTATAAATAGGTTATATAAAGAGATAAGAAAACTTGGTTATAGTCCTAGTGATTTTGAATAAAAGAGGAGTGGATAGGATATGAAAAAAATTATTTATGTGACTGGTAATATGTCTAAGTTAATGAGTGCTAGAAATATATTAGAGCCCCTTGGTTTTGAAATTGATAATATAAAAATGGATACGATGGAAATTCAGGCTGATAGTGTAGATGAGGTTGCAATGCACTCTGCTAAGGAAGCAAGTAATAAATTAAAATGTGCGGTGCTTAAAAATGATACGGGGTTATTTGTTGATGCCTTAGGTGGTTTTCCTGGTCCGTACACGCATTATGTTGATGAGAGACTAGGAGAGGATGGATTGCTTAAACTTCTTGAGGGCGTTAGTGATAGAAGAGCTTCATTTATAGAAGCGTTTGCATACTGTGAATATGGTAAGGAACCGGTTGTTTTTAAATCAATAACGAGGGGTCGGATTGCAACGGAAAAATCGGGCACGTATGGTTGGAGTTGGGATTTTATTTTTATACCGGACGGATATGATAAAACAATGGGTAATTATCCTGATGATGAAAGGTGCTTTGTATGGAATACAGATGCTTATACGGAACTTGCTAATTATCTTAGTGCTAAGGATGATAGGGGTTAAAAATGGTCTTGAAAAGGGGTTTTTGAACTAAAGAATACCGGAAGTAAATTTCGCTAATGTACCTAGGGTGTATGTATAGGGGAGATATTGGCTTTTTTCTTGCCCCCGATAGGGCCAAAGGGGGAAATTTAGTAATTAATATTGTAAAAGTTATGTCTATGTGGTAAAATATTATTATAATAGGATAGCAGTTTACATAAATGTTAACAAAAGTTGCTAAATTTCCAACATAAATTGCTAGACTTGTAGATAGGAAAATGGTAAAATAAGGGCCATAAAAAGGAGGAATTATGAAATTTTATGAAAAATTGGTAATACTTAGAAAGAAAGCATTACTATCACAGGAAGCCTTGGCGGAGAAGTTAGATGTTACAAGGCAAACTGTATCAAAATGGGAACTCGGTCAGACAAAACCGGATATGGACAAGCTTAGTGCTATGAGTAAGTTATTTGATATTGATATTAATATTCTTACTAATGATGAGGTGTCTTTGGATGGGATTAAGAGTGATGACGCTAGAGTTAAAAAGGAAGAAGAGAAGATGAAACCGGAGAAAAAGGAGAGGAAGTTTATCCTTTATATAATGATTATTATCTTTGTAGCATCGTCAGTTACTTTGATATATAGGGTAGGTTTATCATTAAAGGATAAGTTTGATGCTATAAAGGAAGAGAGTAATAAGCATATAAATAATGTTAATCAGCAGATACAAGATGCACAGAATAAGATTAAAGAGGAAGAGGCCCAAGAGGAGATTGATAGTTTTAATAGGGATTTTGAAACTTGGGTAGGAACGCAACCGGCAGCGGGTGCTTCATATCAAATAGATAGGGTTATTAAGAATAATAAGAAAAATAGCTCGCATTTAATAGAGGTTGTATTTAATGGGACTTCTTATGGAACGGACCCAAGTAGTATTCAGAGTACGAAGAATAGTATAAGTACGTGGACGACTGATAATCATATTCAGTATTATGAGGTATCGGCCGATTACGATAGTAATGGTTATATTAATAGGGTAACCATTGAGACAAGGTAGGTGAAGAGAAATGTTAATAAATATTTTATTACTTGTTGTTGTGATTGTGTCAGGTGCAATACTTGTTATTTACAACAATTTTGTTAAGAGGAATAATATGGTTAAGGAAAGGGCATCTCATATTGATGTATTTCTTAATCAGAGATTTGATTTGATTCCTAATATTGTAGAGTGTGTTAAGGGATATGCTAAGCACGAATCTAGTACTTTGGAAGAACTTACTAGTTTAAGATCTAATTATAATAATCGTGCTTTTAGTGTAGCGGATAATGAGAATATTGATAGGAAGTTTAATAATGTTATGATGCTTGCGGAGGCTTATCCGGATTTAAAGGCTAATGGGCAGTTTCTTAGTTTACAAAATAATTTGAATGAGATTGAAAATAATCTTAGTTATGCTAGGTCTAGTTATAACAGTGCCGTTAATTCTTACAATAATTTAGTTGAATCTGTTCCGTCTAATATTATTGCTAAGTTATTTGCTTTCGAGAAAAAAGAGTTTTTTAAACTTGAAGATGATAAGAAAGTTAATGTTAAGGTTGATTTAGACAGTGAAAACTAGGATGGTGACAGGTGTTAAAAATGGTCTTAAAAAAGGTATTTGAACTAAAGAATACCGGAAGTAAATTTTGCTAATGTACTTGGGGATGTATGTATAGAGGGGCATTGACTCTTTTCTTGCCCCCCGATAGGGCCAATAAAAAAATGTTAAAACATCTTGACAAAGCTTTAATTATTTATTATAATTGAGTTGTTAATTTTTAAAAGCAAGCGAGGAAGCCGGTATGCAGTGGTTTAGCAAAGAGAGTTGACGGGTGGTGAGAGTCAATATAAATTCTGCATATAGATCACTTCTGATTGTGTTTTTCTGAAATTAGTAGGAAAGTCCGGGCAAGGCCCGTTATCAAAGAAAGAGCACTATTTGTGAAGTAGGGTGGTACCGCGGTTTGTCGTCCTTACACTTATAGGGCTTTTTTATTTTAGAGGAGGAATTATGGAATTTAAAGAATTGAGTAAAGAAAAGACGAGTACAGTAGAACAAAGGATAAGTAAGAAATGGAAAGAGATGGATATTTTAGAGAGGACGATTGCTAATAGAGAGGGCAAAGAGGATTTTGTTTTCTATGATGGCCCTATTTATGCTAATGCAAAGCCTGGTATTCATCACGTGTTTGCGAAAACTATTAAGGATGCATTCTGCAAATATAAGACAATGCAGGGTTATAGGGTTCTTCGTAAGATTGGTCTTGATACGCACGGGTTACCTATTGAGGTTAATGTTGAGAAGAAATTAGGCTTTAAGTCTAAGGCTGATATTGAGAACTTGGGTATTGAGAAGTTTTGTGAGGAATGTAAGAAAGAGACGGATAGTAATATTGATGAGGTTAGAAGGGTTACGGATATGCAGGGTCAATTTATTGATGTAGATAATCCTTATATTACTTGTAGTAATGATTATATTGAGAGTGAATGGTGGGTTCTTAATGAAATGAATAAGAAAGGGCTTCTTTATTATGGTAGTAAGGTTCTTCCTTATTGTCCTAGATGTGGGACAGAACTTGCTAGTCACGAGGTATCACAGGGATACAAGGAGGTTAGTGTTAATACGGTTATTGTTCCTTTTAAGAGGGTGGATAGTGATGAGTATTTCTTAGTATGGACGACAACTCCTTGGACTCTTATTGCAAATGTTGCTTTATGTGTTAATCCTGATATTTCTTATATTAAGGCTGAGAGTATGGGTTATAAATTTATTGTTGCTAAAGACCTTGCTGATAGGGTACTGGGTGAAGAGTACAGGGTTCTTGATACTTATAAGGGCAAGGATTTGGTTGGTATTAAATATGAACAACTTATGCCTTTTGCTAAGGTAGATGGTAAGGCTTTTGAGGTTCTAGCTGATAATTATGTTACTTGTACGGATGGAACGGGTATTGTTCATATTGCTCCTGCTTATGGTGCTGATGATGGTAGAGTATGCTCAGAAAATGGTATTGGTTTTGTTAATCCTGTTGGTAAGGATGGTAAGTATTTGCTTGGTCCGTGGGAAGGTAGGCTTGTTACGGATAGTGAACTTGAGATTGATATTATTAAATGGCTTAAGAGTAATGATAAACTCTTTAAGAAGATTAAGATGGTACACGACTATCCGCATTGTTGGAGATGTAAGAATCCTTTAATTTATTATGCTAAACCGGCTTGGTATATTAAGACAACGGCTTATAAGGATAGGATTATTGCGGCTAACAAGGAAGTTAACTGGCATCCTAGTTATGTTGGCACAAAGAGATTTAATAACTGGCTAGAGAATATGGTAGACTGGGGTATATCTAGAAATAGGTTCTGGGGATGTCCGCTACCGGTATGGATGTGTGATTGTGGTCACTTTGAGAGTGTTGGTAGTATTAAAGAACTTAGGGATAAGGCGATAGAGGATATTGATGATAGTTTGGAACTTCATCGTCCTTATGTTGATAATATTCATATTAAGTGTCCTGAGTGTGGTAAGGTTATGAATAGGGTTAGTGATGTTATGGATGTGTGGTTTGATAGTGGGGTTATGCCTTATGCGCAAATGCATTATCCGTTTGAGAATAGGGAGTTATTTGAAAGTCAATTTCCAGCTGATTTTATTGCTGAGGGTATTGATCAAACGAGAGGCTGGTTCTATGTTCTTCTTGTTATCTCGACTATTATTAGTGGTAAATCTTCATTTAAGAATGTGGTTGTTAATGATATGATGCTAGATGCTTATGGTAAGAAGATGAGTAAGAGTGTTGGTAATATTATTGACCCTATTAAAACGATGGAAGAATATGGTGCTGACCCGCTTAGATGGTATATGCTTTATGCATCCCCTGTATGGACACCTCTTAAATTTGATATTGAGGGTCTTAAAGAGGTTCACTCGAAGTTCTTTAACCCACTTAGGAACTGTTATAACTTTTTTGCTATTTACGCTACCGCGGATGGTATCTCAGATATGGGAACGTGTACTATCTCTTATGAAAACCGAGAAGATACTGATAAATGGGTATTATCGAAGTATAATAGGCTTGTAAAGATGGTTACGGAGGCTTACAATGAATATGACTTGAACAGGGTTGTGAGACTTGTTACTGAGTTTGTGAGTGATGATTTATCTAACTGGTATATTAGGAGGAACAGGGATAGGTTCTGGGCAAGTGAGATGAATGATAGTAAAAGAAGTGTTTATATGACTGTGTACGAGGTTCTTACGGGTATTTGCAAACTTATTGCACCTATTGCTAGCTTTACAGCAGAAGAGATTTATACTTGCTTAACGAATGAGGAGAGTGTTCATTTAACGGACTTTCCTACATATAATGAATCGTATATTAATGATGCTTTGGAAGAGAAAATGGATCTTGTTAGGGATTTGATTAGTCTTGGTCGTAATGTTAGAGAAAGGGAATCTATTAAGATAAGACAGCCTCTTAGTGAAGTTATTATTGATAAGAAGTATGAGAGTGTTATTGGTGATATTGATAGTTTGATTAGGGAAGAACTTAATGTTAAGAATATTTGTTATGATGATAATATTTCTCATTATATGAATGTTTCTTATAAGCCTAACTTTAAAGTGGTTGGTAAGGTTATGGGTAGTAATATTAAGGAGTTTACAAAGTTCTTAGAAAATATTAGTGAAGAGGATGTGAAGAGGCTTCATAATGGGGAACTTGTTATTACTTTGGGAAGTGAAGAGTATTGTATTACGCCTGATATGGTAGAGGAGAGAATTAGTAGTAAAGAGGGTTATGATACGGAAGTTTATAATAATTTGTTTATTGTTCTTAATACTAATCTTACGGATGAGTTAATCAGGGAAGGTAATGCAAGAGAGGTTGTATCTAAGGTGCAACAACTTCGAAAGAGTAAGGATTTTGATATTACGGATAGGATTATTCTTTATATTGATTGTGATGATAAGTTATATGAAAGTATTAGTGCTAATGAGGAATTTATTATGACAGAAACTTTATCTACAAGGATAGAAAGGGGTAGTAATGAGGGTACTGATGTTAGCATTAATGAGTTTACGGCAAGGATAGAGGTAGAAAAAATTTAGTTTTTCTATCTTTTTTCTCTTTCTAGGTCTTGATTATTGGGTAATATAATGTTATAATACTATCGTTAGCGGAAGGGAGGTAGTAGTAATGTCAGTATCTGTTAAGAATAATAATGTTGACCAAGGTATTAGGGCTTTTAATACTCAAGTTGCAAAAAATGGTATCCTTTCCAAAGCTAGAGAAAGAGCAAACGGCTATAAGAAAAAAGGAGTTAGACTTAGAGAAGAAAAAAAACAAAATACTATTAATTCAAGAAGAAATAGTCGTAAAAAAAATCGTTAGATGAGGTGATTACATTGAGTTTACAAGAAAGAATTAATGAAGATTTAAAGGTATATATGAAGAGTAAGGACACTTTTAAACTTGGTGTTGTTAGAATGGTTAAGGGTGCCGTACAATTAGAAAAGATTAATCTTAAAAAGGAAGAACTTAGTGATGAGGAGATTATTAAGTTAATTAGTAAACAGATTAAAATGAGAAAAGACAGTATAGCTGAGTTTACTAAGGCTGGTAGATTAGATTTGGTTCAGCAAAATGAGAAGGAAATTGATGTTTTAAAAGAGTATATGCCGGAAGAGATGAGTGAAGAAGAAGTTATTAATATTATTAATGAGGCTATTAGTTCAACTGGTGCTAGTAACATTAAGGAAATGGGTAAGGTTATGAGAGAAGTTACTCCTAAGGTTAGTGGCAGATTCGATATGGGCCGTGTTAGTAGTATTATTAAAGAGAAACTTAATGGTTAGTTATGAAATGCAGACTTTTACAGGTCTGTTTTTTAAATATAAAGAAAATATTGATAAAAATACTTGCAAAATTTATAAAAAGTTGGTAAAATTTAGGTATAAGGTAGGAAGAGAGGTGCAATCCCACTATGAAATATATAAGAGTAAGTTATAAATGTGAACAACTGTTCAGGGGGGGGGATTGTATCGATAGATACATTAAATAGCGAAGCTATAATGATAAATATAGAAGACTATAACAGTAAGAGTATGGGAGTACTCTAGTTTGTTATAGTCTTTTTCTGTATATAAAGAAAAGGAGAGGTAAGTGGATATGAAGAAGTTAATAGTGATATTATTTATAATATTTGGGGCTTTTTTAACATTTAGTTTATATAGGACATTTGCTTATGATACGAGCGTGGTAGAAGAGACACCTAGTACTACTGACTTAGAATATACTTTTAAGATAGGTAATAGTAGTATTAAACAGATAACGGTGGATAGTGGGGAAACTAGGTACTATGATATAGTACTAGGTAACCCTAATAATGCTAAGATAAGTTATAGTGTATATTATGAAATGGTAAGTCCTAGTACTAAACCTGATGATTATAAGATAGAATATACTTCTAAAAGTACGGGTACTAGTACTGGTAAAGTAGATAAGAATGGTAACATTACTTTAAACTTAGTAGTTTCTAATACTAGTAGTAGTACTGTTACTGTTAAATTAGGAACAGTAGCAGGCTATGTTAATGGAGGGGAGTTAACACTTAATAGTGGGCAGGTAGTAATACCGAAGAAGGTAACAGCAGCAGAATATGTTATGACTCTGAACGATAATACTACAGGGGACTCTGGTAGTGGGGTATATAAGGTTACACATAGTGCAATACCAGCTAGTAGTAGTGCTACTGGTGAGGAGATACCAGCAGTTACTGATTATAGGTATTATGGACCTAGTCCTAATAACTATATATGTTTAGATATGGAAGGAGGCAGTACTTGTCCGGATAAACACTTATATAGAATAATAGGAAGTATATATGAAGAGAAAGAAAATACTAATAGAATAAAAGTTATTAAAGCAACACCACTAACTGATGGTACTACTAGTAAATTTAGTTGGGATTATAAAGTAAATAATGGTAGTGGTAGTTATGATAATATATGGGCTACTATTACTAGTGGTAATTATAGTAATAGTTTAACAAGTGGTAGTCAGCTTATGAAACTCTTAAATAGTGGGCTATGGTGGAATGGGACAAGCGGTAGTTATTATAATGGTAGTACAACAGCAACAAATGTTAATTTTACTAATTATAAATTAAGTGATAAGGCTAAAAGTTATATAACTATTAGTAGATATTATTTAGGTGCGTATAATGATAGTGTTATTAAAACAACAACTATGTATGGCTACGAAAGAGGAACAATTAGATATGATACAAGTAGAACTTTATATTGGGATGGTTATGTGGGGTTAATGTATCCAACTGATTATGGTTATGCTGCTGGAAATAGTTGTTCGACTAGTACTGAATTAGCTTATTATGATAGTAGTTGTAAGTCTAAGGATTGGCTCTATAATTCAAGTGACTGGCAGTGGTTAATGTCGCCGAATTCGTACAGTTCCGATCATGCGTGGGGTGTCATCTCGTCGGGTATGGTTCTCGGCAACGATGGCAAAACGCACCTACCCGGTTCGGTACGCCTAGTCTTTTTTCTGAACTCTAGTGCAAGTATATCGGAAGGAGAAGGAACTCTTAATAATCCCTATATTTTAAAGTGATATATATATTATATATATTACATACAATACATCTATATACTAGGATATATCTATATCCTTTTTCTTATCTCTATATATACCCCCAATAGGGCCTAAATTTAAAAAAACTTAACTAGATGCTAACTTTGAAAAAAATGGGAAATTGTGTGATATAATGGACTATATTAGAAAGGGAGTATGGAATATGTTAGAAAATTTACAGGGAATTGGTCCGAAAACGATAAATATGCTTAATATGATGGGGATTTATAATGTGCTTGATTTGTTACGTTATTATCCTTGTAGGTATGATATTTTGAAGAGGAGTGATATTAGTAATCTTCGTAGTCGGGACAGGGTTGTTACGTCTGGAGTTATTGATGGGCAACCGACGATGATATTTATTACCGAGAAATTTAGGAAGATTATTTTTAGGGTGAATACGGGGAGTGGTATTCTGAATATTACGGTTTATAATAGGAATAGTTTGTACAAGGATTTGGCACAGGGCAAGGTTGTGACGGTCATTGGTATATATGATAGGAGTAAGAATACGGTTATTGCTAGTAGTGTGAGGTTCGAGGAACTTCCGGTTAGTCCGAAGATTGACTCTGTATATAGGCTTTATAATGTGATGTCTAAGAAGGGATTTGAGAAGGTTCTTAAAAGTGGAATGGACTTTATCTTGAATGATAGTGATATGGATGTTGATGGTGATATTAATAGGGATATTGATAAGGATGGGGATAGAGATGTGGACAGGGAATTGGCTAGGGTGCTACAGGGGTCTTTACCGGACTTTATTATTGATAGGTATAATTTTTTGTCTGTAAAGAAGGCGATAGCTGAGGTGCATCATCCTAGTGACATTACGATGCTTAAAAGGGCAAGGAAGAGGCTTAAATATGAGGAGATGTTTAATTATTTGATTCGGAACAGGTATCTTGCTAAGAGGATAAGAGATGGCAAGAGGTACATTAAGAGAAGGGATTTTTCGAAGGATGTTTATGGGTTTATAGAGAAAGCGGGGATAGTGCTTTCTACTAGCCAAAGGGAATGTATTGGGGAGATTTTGGGGGATTTTAATAGGACTGGTAGGATGTACAGGATGATTATGGGAGATAGGTTTAGTGGGAAGTTTTTGTGTGGTATGATGGGTTGTTATTTTAATTTTTTAGCGGGGCATAAGTGTGTTATTTTGGTTGGTAGTGACAGGGAATGTGAGTATGTGATGGGACGGATTGGGGAGATTGGGGAGAAGATGGGTATGAGGATTGGTGTTAGAGGGGGAATGGAACGGGACAGGGATATGGAACGGAATATGAAGGGGGATAGGGATAGGAATTTGGTAAGTGCTAGTGATAGGGCTAGTGATAGGGACAGGACTAGTGTTAGTGATAGGGATAATAAAGTGGGTAGTGAGATTGATGGGGTTTATAATGGGGGAGTTGATGGTTTGATTGGTGAGGAAATGGGTTATGGTGCTGGTGGTAGCAAGAGTGATATTGATTATGATTTGCTTGGCGAACTTAGGGGGGACGATAGTGGTAGAACCCGCAATAGCGTAAAGGATCAAAATGGAGGCTTTATTGGGGAGGCTATATATAATAAGGAAAGGGAAATGGTAAATGGGGATGCTGATGGGGCAGTTGTGGGGGCGGCTGAGGCGGATTTTTGGGGCGATTTTGATGTGGTAATTTGCAACTGGAATTTGCTTAGGGCGGATATGAGTAAGAGTGATGTGGGGCTTTGTGTGGTTTATAGCGGTGCGAGGGGACTTATGGATTTTGGGGCTTTGCGGATTTTTATGGATTGCAAGGCGGATATTTTGTGCATTAGCGATGTGGCGATTTCTGAGAAGAGGGATGGGCTTCTTTATGAGGGGCTGGATGTTTCGAGGGTGAGTGCTGGTAATGGGAATGGTAATGGGATGCGTCCGGTTAGTGTGGATGTGCGGGTTTGCAAGGGCAAGGATAAGGATGCTGTGCTAAGGGATATGGAGGCGTGCTTGGATAGGGGGCGTAGTGTGGTTGTTGTGCAGAGTGAGAGGGGGGGAAGTGGTAATGGAGTTGGTGATGGTGATGTGATTGAGGGTGTGCTTCGAGGCGTTAGTGGTAGTGAGATGGGAGAGATGGAGATTGGGTTTGGCGAGGCTCTTCAGGAGTGGTTTGGTGCGAGGAGTGAAGGGGATATGGATGGGGATATGGATAGGAATAGGAATGTGAATTTGAATGTGGATGTGGATGTGGATGGGAATTTGGTAAGTGGAGATAGAAGTTTGGAAAGTGATAGAGATGGGGATAAATATAGGAATCTGGGAAGTGATAGGAATAGCGATAGGGTAGTTTTACAAACTGGGAATGATAGTGATAAGGGGATACTTCTTAGGGAGATAGGGGAATTTATAAGTGGTAAGGCGAGGATTTTGCTTATCTCTAGTGAGGAATTTGATTGGTTAGATAGTAGAGGGATGGTTGAGGATATTATTTGTGATAGGAATATGGGGATGCTAGTGATTGATGGGGGAGAGGAGTATAGTTTGGCTAGGTTGCACGGGTACAGGTGTATGATGGCTGGGAATGATGGGAAGTTAAAGAGGGATTGGAATGGAAATGGGAAATTGATGAATAAAGAAGTAATGGGTGAAGAAATAAAGAATGGAATAAAGAATGGAAATAATAGAATAAATAAAGAAATAAATAAAGTAATAAATAAAGAAATAAAGAATGAAAAAAATAATGAAATAAAAAATGAAAAAAATGACTCAAATTTAGAAAAAACTGGAACAAATTTAGAAAATAAGATAGAAGAAAAAATTGAAATAAGAAATTTTTATAATAGAGAAAGTGAATTAATCGAAGAAAAGGGTATTAATGATTTGGATAAAGCTAGCAAAGAAAAAAGGAATATGATTTTTGATATTATTTTGAATGATAATGAGAAGGATTTGGAATTTTTTGAGAATGTTATGAATGGTTTTGTGATTAGTGATTATGATTTTATGTATAAGGGGAATGAGGAGTTTGATTGGGTTAGACGAGGAGCTGGGGGGATGTTTATCTGCAATGTTAAAAAGGACTTTAATATGATGGGAAGGGTTAAAGATGATGTGGATAAGTATTTTGAGTTGTTTCTTGATAACAGTACTTGGTCAGAAAAGGTGCTTAGGGGGTAGAAAAGTTGGGGTGTAAATGAGTGTAAACTGAATTATGGATAGTAAATAACGAAAATGGGTGAAAATGCCCGAAAAATGGTGGTTTTTATGGGAGTTTTTGTAATACTGAATATGATTGGTTTACACTTTTGTGAAAAAATATGTAAAGTTTTATAAAAGGGGTTGCAAAAAATGTAAATCTGTATTATGATTAATATGTCATAAGAGATTATGACACACTCGCTACGATAAAAGTTGTAGGAGTGTTTCAACCAAAACCCCCTGAAGAGGAATCGAAAGATTCCTCATTTTTGTTTTTGCTTGAAATTACAAGGGTTTGTTAATTTTAAATTTTATAAATTAATGCTTTCAACTACTAATTAACTACCAAAATCTACCATTGTAGCATCAGTACAAGTTAGTTTATTTATGGTATTTACAGCATCATAAAGTTTATCTTTGAACATATGAGTATAAGTATCTAAAGTTTCTTCGATTGAAGCATGACCTAAGAAATCAGATACAACTGCTATATTAGTATTATTATTAATTAATAGTGATGCACAACTATGCCTAAAGTCGTGTAATCTTATTCTTTTAATATTAGCTTTTTTAGCAATTTCAATATTCTTATGCCTCATTTGATAGAATGTTATAGGAAGATAATTTCCAAATATAAACCATTCATCGTTAAATTCAGCAAATTGCTTTTGCTCATTATATAGCTTTTTTAAATCATTAAATAATACATTAGCAATAGGTAATATCCTATTACTTTTTTTAGTTTTTGGCTGTGTTAATTCATAATTTGTACAAGTTTCAGATTCATGTGTAACAGCTTGTTTTGTAATAGATACTGATTTATTATTCCAATTAATATCTTTCCATTGTAAGCCTCTAGCTTCACCTCTACGAAGTCCTAGATAATATAAAGTTTCATACATACATTTAATTTGTAAGTTAGGGGATTCTGATATAAATTGATTAAATTCTTCTAAAGTATAGAAATCCATTTCTTTCTTTAAATCAGATGCTGTAGTAAAACTTTCCATTCTGCTATAAAATTTACTCATATTGAAACCATAAGTCTTAGTTGCCCAATTAATTACAATCTTTAAGAATTTTTTAATTTCATTTTTATAACTATTTGAACAATCTACTTTCATCATTTCAGCTCTCCATCTTTGATAATGAGTAGCATCCATATCTTTTAATTTAACTTTATCAAACATTCCAATATATTTAATTCTATCTCGATAAGTCTTTAAAGTTGACCATCTTACTATATTTTTTTGAACTTCGTAATATTTTGTGTACAAATCTTTGAAGGTCATATTCATATCTCCTTCAAATACTTCAGCCATTTTTAAATATTCTTTTTCAGCACGTTTTGCTTCTGCCTCAGTTTTATATGCTTTGGAAAACTTTTTGTGTTTTTTACCATCTAAATCTGTTTCCCCAATATACCATATATATTTACGACCATCTTTAGTCCATTTGCTTTCTTCTAATAGTCTAACTGCCATTTTCATTCCTCCTTTGCTTAGATTAGACTATTCACGCACTTCAGTTGGTAGTTGACCATATTTAATTATTTTTTCCAACTGAAGTGCGATAGTTTTATCTTTCTATTTCAAAATCATCTTTATTTTTATGGTTTTTACTATAATAACCATAATTAATAGCATCAGCTATATTTTCATATTCTTCTAATTTATCTTTAGGTTTATCTCTACCTAAAACTTTATCTAGTGCTTTACATATCTTTTTAAGTAGAGATTTCCATTTATCAACTTCAGTTTCTAATTTAGTTTTTAAACTCTCGATATTATTACTTAGTATATTAACTAAATCATTTAATCTACCAATTTCTTGTTTTTGTTCCTTAATTATTTTATTTTTCTTTAATAATTTATTGTTATTTTTAAAAGTTTTGTTTTCTTCAGTAAGTTTATTATTTTCAATATCCTTATTAGCATTATCAGTATTTAGAATAATAATTTTATGCTGTAAGCCTTTTGTATATTTAATTATCCTAAAAACATCTTCTTCTTTATAGCCACCAATCTTTCTTTTAGTAGGATTTAATACATTACTATAATCACTATTGTATTCAAGATTTTTAAGCCCATTTTTCGTGTTTTCAATAACTTTTAAGGTATTTTCCTTTTCTTGGCTTAACTCTTTTAATTCGGCTTTTTTCTCGGCAATATTGTAATCTAATTTTGATTGATTCTCTTTGTTTGCTCCAACATCACCACGATAGAGATTAAAACCTCTTTCAGTAATAAACTTATTAAAGTCTTTTTGCATTTGATAAAAAGATAATTTACCACCTTTATCTTTCCAAAATTGATCACAATTTAGAAATTTACCATTAACTTCTTCATAGATAATTTTCCCTTTATCATCACGAAGTAATTTAGGCACAATAGAGGTAGTACCATTTTTCTTTTTAATTTCTTCTTTAAAAACATTACCATTTGCATCTTTTACAAAATATTTTCTTTTAACTTTGCTGACAACAGGGACAAAATAAGCTTGTAGGTGAGGAGTATCTTCATCATAATGAATTTGTGCTAATAAAATATTTTCTTCACCTACATATTCTTTTAAAAACTCCATACAAGAGTCAAAAAAGTAACTTACAGCATTTGGTATATCTTCTATAGATTTAATATCAGGAATCATTACAGCTTGTCCTTTTTTATCTCCTGTATGATAGGTTCTACCACTATCTTTAAATTTCATTCCAAGTGATTGAAAAAATTCAGGACCACTTGTAAATGTTACACCATTTAAAAGATTAGTGTTAGGTCTATTTAGATATTTTATATTTCTTGTTTTTAAATTATTCTTAACTTCCTGATATAAATTATTTTTAGTTAGTGATACATATTCAACATTAAATATGGTCCTGTCTTTATCATAATTACCCGTACCTTTTCTATCAGTCATTTCAACACCAATATTATAAAGGTCGGCTTTTTTATATTGAGTTACCACTCGTACTACTTGTTTTCCATCATACAATATTTAATTCTCCTTTCTTTGTTTTTGTAGTAAGGCCATTTATGACCTATCTCACTAGGGCATAACCCAATCGTGAGTTTAAGGATTTCACCCTTAAAAATCCCAAATAATCACTATCGCCACTTTCATTACTTCGTAACAAAACGTGCCTCGTTCTTATTTATAGAAGATGATTATTCATCATCTTCAAGTATAGGTTCTTCATATACACAATGATATTTTCTTTTATTACTAGTTCTAGACTTTGTTATATGAAGACCTTTTTTTTTAATAAATCGATATTTGAATTTAACATTCTTCCAAAACGTAGAGCTGTTGTTTTTAATTTAGCATCATGAATAATGCTAGTAGAAGTAAATTCAAAATCTTTTTTATATGATGCATACTTGATGAAAAAAATTAAATTCTCATCAAGTTCATCATTTTCAATTGGATTACTTATTTTAAAAGTTTGATTTTCATTTCTTTTTAAATCAATATTAAAACCAGGGAAATCTCTATTAATTACTTTCATAGTTAAGTGATTGTGGTCATTTCTGTTTTCAAACAAGGTAATCTTTCCATCTATACAAGCATCAAAAGCTGTACTACCTAATGTTTCATTTCTTTTATTTAAGTGATGAGTAAATAGAATAGTAATATTATATTTTTCACATAAATCTCTTAGTTTAGGCATTAACTTTTGAGCAATATTCTGAAAATCGTTAATATCATAATATATTCCTAAATCCATATCTTTAAGCATATCTATTATTACTAATTTATTAGTCTTTTTATCATCAGCAAAATCAGCAATTTCATATTCGTGATCGAATATACTTATAGTAGGTTTTCCATCTCTATCTATAATAAATAATGAGTTAGTTTTTGGAGTTAGTTCTAGAGTTTTATATCGGTCCTGCAATTGACCAAAATCAGACTCTGTGCTAATATAATAATACAGGTGAAAGAGTTACTTTATGTCCTAGAAATGGTAATCCATTTGTAAGGCAGTAGGAAAGTTGCAGTGCCAACATAGACTTTCCTACTTTAGGTTTTGATACAAGTAAATAAACACCTTTAGACCTCATTAGTCCTTCGACAATGATGTCTTTTTTTGTACTTGTATCTATCTCTTCAATTAGTTTCATATATTATCACGTTCCTTTCTTTACTCTAGATTCTAAATAACTTATATTAATATCTAAATAATCTACTACTTTTTTCATAGGTACTACATGCTTTGGAATCATATAACCTTGTTTAGTTAGTTTATCTTTAATTGTTCTTTTAATCTTAAGTGCAGAATTTCTACCAACTTGGCTAATCTTCATTAAATCTTCTAAATTACACCATTGTTTTGATACGATTTCTAAAGTTTCCTCAGCAGTCATTTCATCTCTCCTTTCTTTTTTTTTATAATACAACTGATACTACAAGCAATTAATTTCATCACCTCCAATTCATACTGTAAAGTTATCCTTACATTTCTATTATCTAATAAATAAATTTTATTGTCAAGGAAAACTGACAAAAATGTTGTGAAAAACTTACAAAGTGTGTTATAATGTATTTGGGATTAAATTATATCCTAATAAATGAAGGAGTATTTTATATGGATAAAGAAATTACTTTAAAAGCTTTAATTGAAGGTGGAAGAGATATAAAGAACTTTTCTCAAAGAGAACTTGCTAGAAGAATAGGATTAAGTAATACATCATTAAATGATCTCGAAAATGGTAAAGTTCAAAAGCCTGATATAGAAGTATTAAGAAAAATTGCTGAAGAATTAGATTTATCTTTAGAGCAGTTACTAAAAGCAGCAGGATATGGTCAATTTACAACTCTATTATCTACTGATGAATTTAAAAACAAATCCTCTAGAGATTTAAAAAATATTATTAAAGAGTGCAGAGCTTTTAAATATGATATTTTAGATTGGGATAGTAACAAACGAAACATAACAAGAAATGTAATGGCTGACTTAGAACGAATTACACACAAATTAGAACTCATAAGAGATAATCGTGGAATAAATTACACATTAGATAATGCAATAGAAGATATTAACAAAGCAGTAGAAGAGCTAAATGATGTAGTTAAGAAATATGACTATAGCAAATTGCCTAAAGATTTATAGAAAGAGAGATGAAATTTTATGACAGACAATAACAATAACGTAGAAAGTGTTTGTTTTAGAAAAATAGAATTTAATAACAGATATGTGATTACTACAAATGATATGGAAAATATTTTTATAAATGAAGAATTATTTAAATTACCTTTATATAAAAAAATAGAAGTAGCTAATAATACAAAAAATTATAAATTTTTTCCAAATGCTAATTTAAAAATTGAACTATATTGTAATGAATGTAAAAAAAGAAGAATATATACTTTTATGAATTCTAAACATGCATTTATAAATATGGATCCAGGTTCTTCCCCAAATAATGTAAAAGATGAATTTCAAAAGTTAGATTTTTTCAGAATAATTGCACAAGCTGATTGTGGACATCAATTGATTGCTGATTTTAGAGTTATAGATGATAGCCATATTGAAAAAATTGGTCAATATCCTTCCATATATGACATGAATGAAGAAATAAATAATAAACAATTTTTAAAACTTTTAAGCAAAGAATATGCTGATTATTATAAAACTGCTTGCTCTTTATATAGTTTTAATTCTTGTATTGGTGCATTAACCTATCTTAGAAGAATATTTGAAAAATTATTAATAGATGTATTTAACGATAATAAAGATGAAATATCTATTGAATTTGATGAATATAAAAAATTAAGAATGGAAGATAAGATAAAAAAGATAAAAAATTATCTTCCAGATATTATGCAAGAACACGGATTTAATACTATTTATATTAAAATAAGTGATGGTATTCATAATTTAACTGAAGAAGAGTGCTATTCTATATTTCCAGTATTGAAACAAGGTATTGAAGAAATTTTAATTGAAAGACTAGAAAAACAAGATAAAGAAAAACGCAAAAAAGAATTATCTAATAAATTAAGTAATTTATAATGGAAGAAAGGTATGATATTTTATGACTGATGAAAAATATATTGATATAGCAATAGCTATTAGTAAAAATGCTAAATATCCTTATGGTGCTATTGTTGTTAAAGATAATAAGATAATTGGTAGAAGTGATGATAAAACTTTAATGGAAACAAGTATGTATTCTCATGCAGAATTAGAAGCAATAGAAAGTGCATTACAAAATAAAAATTTATATGGAGATCTAAAAGGTGCAACAATGTATGTGTCTTGTGAACCTTGTATGATGTGTATGGGTGCAATTTTTTATGAAGGATTTTCAAAAATTGTTTATGCTGCTACTTTACAAGACAGTAATGATAATTATTGCCCAGAAATGATAACTGATATAGATGTATTAGCAAAGTATTTAAAAGATAAAATTGAAGTAGTTAAAGAATTACATAGAGAACAAGCAGTTGAAGTATTAAAAGCGAAAGGAGAAAATTAACATGAGTGATAAAATAGCATTAGTAACTGGTTGAACAAGTGGTATAGGTAAAGAAATAGTAAAAGAACTATTGTATAAAAATTGTAAAGTAATAACTTGTTATCACAATAATAAAACATTAGCTGAAGAAACTGAAAAAAAATTTAACAATGAAAACTTATTAGTAGTAAAATGTGATGTAAGCAATGAAGAAGAAGTTATTAGTATGTTTAATACAATAAAAAGTAAATATGGTAAAATTGATTATTTAGTTAATAATGCTGGAACTTTTATAGATAATTTAATTAAAGATTTTGCAATAACTGATTTTAAAAAAGTTTTAGATATTAATTTGCTTGGCAAAGTAATTTGTACTAAATATGTATATGAAATTATGAATAATAATGGTTCTATTGTGAATATATCTTCCCATTTAGGAGTCGTACCATGTACAGAATCTCCTGCTTATTGTGTAGCTGCTGCTGGAATAATAAAGTTTACAAAAGCAACTGCACTAGAATATGCAGATAAAAAAATAAGAGCAAATAGTATATGTCCTGCATTTACTCCAACACCATTATCATTAAGAGGTTGGAAGCAAGAAGAAATAGAACAAAAATTAAAGGAGACTCCATTAGGAAGATTTGCAACTCTAGAAGATACTGCTAAATTATGTTTGTTCCTATTATCTGACGAAGCTAGTTTTATTACTGGTGAGAACATTTGGATTAATGGTGGCAGATTATGAATAGACATTTTGCTGAATAATGGTTGAATAATTTAAAAGAATATTGGCTTAATAAAGATGTTGAAAGTGCTGTTTCTTTATTTACTAGGACAACTTATTATCAAGAAACACCTTTTATGAAACCCTATACAACTATAGAAGAAATTAATCAAGAATGGCAACACATTAAACATGAGAATATACAAAAAATAGAAATTAATTTATTAGCAATTGATGGCTATACATTAATTGCACAATGGATTTTAAAACAAAACAACAAAGATTATGATGGAATTTATGAAATAAAGTTTAATGAATTAAATGAATGTATTTATTTTAAAAGTTGGGAAATGGTTAAATAAGAGGTGTAGAAATGAAAGTTTTAAGTTTAACTGAACCATATGCTACTTCAATAAAAAATGGCATTAAAACAATAGAAACTAGAAGCTGGAAAACTAATTACAGAGGAAAATTATATATTCATGCTAGTTCAACTAAAATTCCAAAAGAATATAGAAATAATAAAGAGTTAATGGATTTAGTAGATATTAATTGTTTAAATTATGGAAATATAATTTGTTCCTGTGAATTAGTAGATTGTATTAGAATGACAGATGAATTTATAGAAAAAATAAAGAAAAATAAAAATGAATATATAACAGGTGTTTACGATGTTGGAAGATATGCATGGATATTAAAGGACATAAAAGTATTAGACAAATCTATTAAAACCAAAGGATATTTAGGTATTTGGAATTTTGATTAAATAATAATTACGGCTTGATGATAACCATATACAATTGATTTTAAAAAGGAGATGTGAAATAAATGAAGATAATAACAGTGTGTGGTAGTTTGAAATTTGTTAATGAAATGATGGAAATAACAGAAAAAATGGAACTAGAAGGTAATTGTATGTTAGTACCTATATATAATCCATCAAAAACTAGCAAAGATGACTTTACTGAAGAAGAAGCATTAATGCTTGATAAAATGCATAAAGAAAGAATAAAACTATCTGATGCTATTTTAGTTGTAAATGTTAATGATTATATAGGTAGTAGCACTAAAAGTGAAATCGAGTTTGCTAAATCATTAAATAAAGAAATAATGTATTATACTGATTTAATAAAATAATTTTTAGCAAATATACAAAGGTGAAGTATGACTAATTTTTTAAAATGGTTAAGTATTTTATCTACTCGAGAGTGGGCTACAATAATTTGGATTTTGATTTTATCAGTATATGTATTAATTAATAAGAAAACAAGATATTCTGCCCTAGACGTTATTAAAATATTATTTGGAAAGAATTTAATAAAAATATGGATAATAACTTCTTTATATGTGATTTTAATAACATTATTATTTTCTAAAACGTCAATATGGGATAATTGTTACATAAAGGATATTATTATATGGTATATAACATCAGGAGTAATATTTTGTTTTAATGCAGCATCTAGGGAATCTGATGAACAATATATTTGGAAAGTATTAAAAGATAATTTAAAGTTTACAATTGTTATAGAGTTTTTTTATAGTACATTTACATTTAAACTTTGGGTTGAGTTACTAATTATTCCTATTATTACATTCTTAGCAATGGTAGATGCTGTTGCTGAAAGAAAAGAAGAATACAAAATTGTACATAAGTTTATGCAAACAATATTTGTAATTATTAGTATTTGGTTCTTTTATGAAACTTTTAAACTTGGATTAAGAGAGTATAAAGAATTAAATGTTTTGAATACTTTTATAAGTTTCATGATTCCAATTGTATATTTAATATTAATTATACCATTAGAATATTTAATAGAGTTGTATTCAAAATATGAAGTACTATTTATTAGAATATTTTTTAAAAATAATAAGGATAAAAAAGCAACTAGAAAAAGGAAAATATTAATAATTAAAAATTGTGGTTTATCAGTACATAATGTGATGTTATTCCAAAAAAAATACTGTAGTAGAATATATGTAAAAATGTCTGATGATGAATTTAAAGCATTAATAAATGAGTTTAAAGAAGAAAAAATGACAAAATGATACTTGTTTGAGGTACCATCAGTAATATTGTCATCTTGTCATAAAAAAGGTAGTTAAGAAATATCTCAACTACCTTTTCAACTACCAAGAATTTAAAATTCTTATAATATTTAGTTATTTTATTTACTTTTAAATCCTTTTAAATAAACGCAAAAGTATTTATATAAACTTTGAAGTACGTGAATTCTAACCGCCCCCTGAAGAGAGAGATGAATTAGTATCTCTCTCATTTTTGTTAGGAAATATAAGAGTTTGTAAGGATTTGATAATATAACAAAAAGTTATTAGGCGAAATTTAGGCGAAAATGACAAATTTTAAGTGAAAATGTGCTATAATATATTTGATAATATCTGGATTTTCTGTACTAATTGTGAATACATAATAAATATGTAAGCGGAAATGATGACTTTTATCTTCATAAGTGCTATAATTATAATAGCTGATAAAAACTATAACTATGATTATAGTTTTTTTATTTTTAGAGGAGATATAAGATATGAACTATAAGTACAACCTAATAAATCTAAATAATATCTTAGGAAAAGATATAAATGAAATAAAAGAATATTTTAGATTTAATGGAATAAATAAATTTGATAAGAATGATATAGTGTCATTGCTATCTATTTCAGAGAAAATTATTAACAAGCAAGGATTTAATATTTCTTATAATATAGAAAGATTAGATAAAGAATTTGATTTGATAAAGTATGGCAATGGTATATTAGTCAATATTGAGTTAAAGATATCAAATAGAGACATTATTCAATGTGAGAATAATTATAAAATTTTAAAAAAATATTATGGTAAAGAAGATATCTATATATTTTGTTTTGAAGAAAATAAAAACAATATATTAAAGTATAATGATGAATTGAAAATTCTGGAAACATCCTCATATGATGAACTCAATAATGTATTAAATAAGATAACTAAAGCCAGAATTATTAATATAAATTTTAATGTATCTTCTGTATACGTAAATCCGGATTTTTATTTAGATAACAAGTATAGTTTGTCCAATAGTCAACAAATTACAAAAAATAAAATAATTAATTCATCTGAAAAAATGTTGTTAGTTTCTGGAAGAGCTGGTACTGGAAAAACTTTATTAGCTTTAGATTTATATGATTATTATATTAATAATGATAAAAGTGTAATATATCTAACACCATTTAAAGTCAATAATTTAGTATGTTCCGAACTTAAGAAAAAAGTTAAAATGAGAACAGTAAAAAGCTATTTAGATTTTGCTAGTGAAGATACACATGACATTGCAATAATAGATGAAGCTCAAAGATTGAAATGTGAAGATATTGAAAAATTAAAATTAAAAATAAGAGAAAAAATTATTATGCTTGGAGATATAAATCAAACTGTGGATTACGAAGAAGGGTTTAAAAAATTATATGAAAAAAATATAGAGGGTAAGTATAATATTAATCAAATTATTAGAACTGATGATACTTTTGACTATTATGCAAGAAAGATGTTAAATAAATCAACAAAAGGAATAAAAAATAAGAAAATAGATTTAAATAAAATAAAAATTTATATGATAGATGATATAAATATTTCAGTTTTATCTGAGTACACATATGTTGAACCTGCTCAGTCATTATATTTTGCTAGTTGTTTTGATAAGTGTGAAAACCATACATGCAAGATGACTAGTGATGTATGTAGTTCTGTTAAAACAACATATGATGTTATTGGACAAGAATATAGCAAAGTAGCAATGCATTTTTGTGATAGGTATTTTCTGAATTCCGAAGGCAAAATATCGTGTAGTCCTGGAGTGTGTTACGGATATTTGGAAAATCAAATCTATACTATAATAACAAGAACAATAGATGAATTAATTATTATAGTTGAGGATATTACTCTTTATAATTATCTAAATAAAATAAAAGAAAATATTAAATTATAAAAACTACTTTATAAAGTAATATATTTTATTAAGAAAGAAGTTTTCGTTAATCTGGAATATACTAGATTAACTGTGGGAACTTCCTTTATTTTGCTTACAGACTTACAATTAAAAATTATATTAATAATTATCAAGCTGGTTACTTTATTTGAAAAAACAAGTTATAATATTTAATCGTACATTATAAGGTAAGGTTGATAGTATGGCTAATATATTCAGAGTAGTAAAAGATAAAAACTATACAATTGTTAATAATGAATATTTAAAGAATAAAAATCTTAGAGTAGATAGTATAGGATTATTAACTATAATACTATCATTTGATGTGAATCCATCTTGCTTATATAATTCATGACTAATGATATAACCATCAATAGCATCAGGCGACCATTTATCATTTAATATTTTATTTTCTATATACTCTTTTAATTTTGGAAAATCATCAGGAATGTAATTTGCTCTAGACATTACTCTTTTAAATTCGTAATCTTCTTGAGCATCATCATCATTATAAGGTTTGTTCTTCCTTTTGCCAGAACGTATATTGAGTTTAGATTTGATTCTTCGTAATTCTCTTGTAATAGTCGATTTATGTACACCAATATAATTGGCGACATAAGAGTTATTAAATAGCCTTTTACCATTTTCATCAACTTGTTCAATAAGTGATTGGATTTTGGCTCTATCATCTTTTGTTAGATGATGATATTGCTTTTTTTTAATTTCTATAATATTATTTATTTCAGACGTGAGATTAATTCCTTTCTTTTTTGAAGCAAAAGATATTATAAATTAATCACGTGTTTTTTTTAACTATAAAGTGTTGCACTTCAGAAAAAAATTTTCCGTTGGAGAATTAATTGAAAAAATATAAGTTTTATGTTATATTTAATATGGAGTTGATAAAATGTATAATGAAAAGTATATAAATGATTTTAAAGAGACTATTTATAAAGGGGCCTTAAATAATAAAAATTTTTTATTAGAAATAGCAAATGCATATATAAAACAATATGATTCACCAACATATGAAAAAACATTAGCATTTAAGGAATCATTAGATCATTATGTATTAAAACAATTAAAAGAAAATTCTACTTTTACTTCAACTAAAATGTATAATAATTACTTAGAATATATAAAGTATATTTTTCTTAATAGGAAAACATGTGGAAATATTAATTTAGAATTTAATACAAATATAGTTTTTTCAGATAAAAACATTTGCGATAAAGTTTTATCATCATATCCCAATAATGCTAAGGATAGATTAAAAGTTATAATTAATCAAAATGAAAAATATATTCAATATATTTCACAAAAAATATATACTAAAGAATCTTTATCACAAGTAGAGTTAAATTTTATTGGTGACTACTTATATACAAGAAAAGATTTGAATTCTGAACTATACCGTAAATATGTAGAATATTTACTAAATGATATAAAGAAATGTAAAAATGTTAGTAATTCTCCACAAATTATTGCATCATATATTGCATACTTGCCTAAAATATTTGGAGAAAATTGTGAAAATAGTAGAATTTTGTTAACGAATGGACTATCAAGCAAAACAGAATTAATATTACCAAGTGAATTAGATAGAATTAAGAAAAAAGAGGATCTAGAAAATAGAAAATTAGAAGATAGGATTATAAAAAATTTAAGATTGTATTCTGTAGGTGATAAATATATATCAATATCTAAAAATGAATTAAACTTTAATTTAGTAGGTGATAAATCATTAGAATATTCAAGAACTTTAAAAAAAGAAAATAAAGATTTATATTGGATTGCTATGGTTTGCTTTCACGAATTATCCCATCAATATCAGACAAGAAAAATAACAGTTACTGAATTTAATAGTAGTGGGTTATCAATTTTAATTAGAAATCTAATTAGTGCTGATGATGGTGTAAATAAAGCTGATTATAATAACAATCATGATAGCTATGAAATGGAAATAGAAGCAGATGAGATGTCATGGCAAAAAATGTATAATTTTATTAGTAAATTTAGATTAGCAATTGTTAATAAAGAAGAAAAAAAAGAAGTTCTAGAGCAAATTAAAAAATGTAAAATAAATGAAAAAGCCGTTTATGCAAGAAGAACTTTTTTAACAAAAAGACAAAGTCAAGACATAAAATCAAATTACTTTATGGATGATATGAAATTAATACAAGAAAATTTCAAAAAGTCACCAAAATATGCACAATGGTTTAATAAAATGAGAAATTATTATCCTATGTTAAAAAAGTTATTTGATACAGATGGAAACATTAATATTGATATATTATTAAATGAAAATATAACTAGTGTAGATACTAGTGGAATTGGAAATAATATTATGGGTACAGAAGTTTCAAATTATATATTAACCAAAGAATTTAATCCACTAACGAAACATTTGCTAAACGATGATTTAACTGAAAAACAAGTTAATAATTTAATGATTAATATATATAATTCTTATCATTTAGATAAAATGTTCGTGAGTGCATTATCTTCAAAGGAAGTTAAGTTGGAACAATATGATGATACAAATCATAATTTTGATTTAAATAAATTAAGCGAGAAATATTTAGAAAAATTTTCTAATGTTGCATATTTAGTTTATGTTGAAAGATTAATAATTAGTATTATAAATAGCCGTTACCCCAATTATAAAGTAGAAGAATTTGCAGAACCTAAATATTCTATTTGGAACTATAATGATATGTTGGGGATGCTATGTGAAAATTCAATTAATGATATTGATATTAGTCAGATAGAAGAAATATTATTACTATATGAAAAAAGTGGGGATCAAATTTTAGTACAATTAGCTGATAATACTAGAAAAATTTTGATGAATCAATCGAAAACTAGTGGAACAAGTGGAATAAGAAAATAACATAAATAATTATAAATTAAAACTATAGTACAATAAGTAAAAGATAAAATTGTAATTGTCAAAGAATAATAAAAAGATTAGATAAACATATAAGCACTGAAGTTGTAAGATAAAAGTAGACACAAAAAAGATGTGTTTACTTTTTCTTTGGT
>OLQV01000418.1_pt1 | contig 41284 bp, 37 predicted proteins | sample 1672371 | NCBI WGS metagenome assembly OLQV01 (sample SAMEA3136676, study PRJEB25190) | human gut metagenome
AGTCCGTAAAAACTCTTCCATCACATCCATCGCCGCCCCATAAGCCGCCGCTCCGGTCTGATAAGTACATAGTTTTACGAAACTTCCATCGTCTTCGAAGGTATTGTGTTCGGCAACCAGCCGGCGGATCGTATCGAGCCAGGGGGAGAGGAAACTTCCGACGTAGCCGCCGAGGACAATGTCGTAGTCGAGGATCATATGCAGATTATTGATGACGACAGCCAGATGTTTCAGATAGGTGTCCCAGACAGAACGATAGTCCGGGTTGTTCTGCTGAAGTCCGAGAAAGAAATCTTCCAGCCGTCCGCCGGACAGATCCGAGAGGAGTCTGGCGGAACAGTAGGCATCGACGCAGCCGGTTTTTCCGCAGTAACATGGTTTTCCATCGGGAATCAGAGTCATGTGACCGGCTTCTCCACAGCGGAAAGCATCGCCCGGAAGCAGATTGCCATCGTGAAAGATGGCACCGCCCACGGTGTTACTCAGAGAAAGATAAAAGAAGGAGGAAGGCAGATCCGAACCGATGCCTTCCGCAAAAGCACCTGCATTTGCATCGTTTAAAAAGGTACAGTGCCATGGGAAATACGATTGTATTTCCGAAAAAAGCAGATCCCGCACACCGAGGGCATGGGAATACGTGATCATTTTCTGTACCGGATCGACGATTCCTGGAAGAGAGATGCCAAGACCGAGGATCTGTTCTCCGGAAATCTCCGTTTCCAGGAGAAAATCATCAATTTTCTGACAAACTTCGGAGAAATAGGCGGAACTTCTGGAAAAACCAAGTTGCATTCTTTCATATTTTATAATGTCTCCGGTCAGATTCAAAAGAAGGATGCCAAGATGATTTCGGGTGATATCCAGTCCGATGGAAAACCGATAATCCGAAGCGGCACACAGCGCTCTGGCTCTGCGGCCACCGGTGGACTGCATCTCTCCGAGATCCCGCAGAAGCCCCGATTCGAGAAGTTCTCTGGTGGTGTTGGTCACGGTTGGGAGACTCAGGTGCAGGTCGGAGACAATATCCGGATTGGATACCGTTCCATGGGTACAAATATAACGGAAAATCTGATTCCGGTTTTTCTTTTTCACTTCTTTATTTGTCAGTCGTTGATGCTCCATAGTTCCTCCATTTATTCTTATATATTCCGAAAGATAGTAAGCTTCATTCGTATCAGATTAAATTATAACATGATTTCGCGGGAAATGTTAAAAATATCTGTTTATGCGATTAGTATAAATTCTGTGCATCGCAAAGCGTATTACTGGGAACGGAGTGAACGGTAACCATTTTCATGTCGGAACACCTCATGGGATCCTGTCTGCTGAAGGATTATAAAAAACCAAAAAAAAATCAGGAAAATGATAGACAAGATTCTGAAATCAGGGTACAGTAGTAAGGTACAAAATTTTAGAAAGTGAGTAACGTATGGAGAAAGGAAACAAACGAGGAAATTTTACCGGATCTATTGGATTCGTACTTGCAGCAGCAGGAAGTGCTGTCGGACTGGGAAATATCTGGAGATTTCCGTATCTGGCAGCGAAGGATGGAGGAGGAACCTTCATTCTGGTTTACATTATTCTGGCACTGACCTTTGGTTTTACGCTGTTGACCACAGATGTAGCCATCGGAAGAAAAACCGGACAGAGTCCGTTGAATGCGTACCGGATGATTCACCCCAAATGGGGCGGTCTTGGCATTCTGGCGTGTATCATTCCGGTTGTGATTCTGCCCTATTACTGTTCCATCGGTGGATGGGTACTGAAATATCTGGGAACCTTTATCACCGGACATGGGGTGGAAGCCGCACAGGACGGTTATTTTACCGGCTATATCACAAGTATGTGGCAGCCGATCCTCTGGCTGTTTATCTATCTGTTGTTGACAGCTTTTGTTGTCTATAAAGGGGTAAATAAAGGAATTGAAAATTACAGCAGGATCCTGATGCCTATTCTTCTGGTAATGATCGTTGGCATCTCTATTTTTTCGATGACGCTGTCTCACAGCGATGCGCACGGTGTGACAAGAACCGGTCTGCAGGGGCTGAAAGTTTATCTGGTACCAAATTTCAGTGGTATGACACTGAAAGACTTTGTGATCGTATTTGTCGATGCACTGGGGCAGCTGTTCTTCTCGATCAGTGTGGCGATGGGTATTATGGTCACTTATGGATCTTACGTACAGAAAGAGACCAATCTGATGCGGTCTATTAATCAGATTGAATGGTTTGATACCGCGGTGGCTCTGCTGGCCGGTCTGATGATCGTTCCGGCCGTGTATACGTTCATGGGAACGGAGGGAATGTCCGCCGGTCCGGGACTGATGTTTGTATCACTGCCGAAGATTTTTGAGGCGATGGGAGCAGCCGGTCCGGTCATCGGAACGATTTTCTTCCTGATGGTATCTTTTGCAGCGGTAACATCTTCCGTATCTGTCATGGAATCGATTGTATCAAACATTATTGACAGGTTCCATGTGAGCAGAAAGAAAGGAACGGTTCTGGTAACAATCTATGCATGTATTGTCGGAGTGATCGTGTGTCTGGGATACAATGTCCTGTACTTTGAACTGAAACTTCCGAATGGTGCGGTTGCACAGATTCTGGATCTGATGGATTACCTGAGCAACAACCTGTTGATGCCGACTGTTGCACTGCTCAGCTGTATCCTGATCGGCTGGGTGGTAAAACCACAGACCATTATCGATGAAGTAACGATTGGCGGCTATAAGTTCGGAAGAAAGAAACTGTATATTGTTATGGTAAAATTCATCGCGCCGGTTCTGCTGGCAGCACTGCTTCTGCAGTCACTGGGTGTGTTCAGCCTGTAGGGAATACTGAAAAGTTCGAATTCATAAGTTGTTGTACAACAGATGGATTCGAACTTTTTTATGTTTAAGAATGACAGAAGACCTGGAATGGATTTTACCCGTAACTGTGGGTGTACTGAACAGTAATCGGAAATAATGTCAGAAGCAGCTGTATGAAGAAATAGATTGGAAGTTTTGTGAAAAAATGATAAGATAGCAGATATAAAAATGTAAGGAGGCAAAACAATGGCAGATTTATTTCACAGAGTCAGTATTAGAAAGTATCAGGAAAAAAAGGTAGAACCGGAAAAACTGGATTATATTCTGAGGGCGTCTATGGCAGCACCATCTGCCTGCAACCAGCAGCCGTGGGAATTTTACATTGTGGAAGATCCGGAGATTTTAGAAGAACTTTCTGAGACAACACCATACGCAAAACTCACTGCAAAAGCACCGATGGCGATCGTTACCGCTTATCGGAAAGAATGTACTGCACCGGCGTACGCACAGATTGACCTGAGTATCTGTATGGAAAATATGTGGCTTGCCACCGATGAAGTGGGACTTGGCGGTGTCTGGATGGGAATCGCACCGTTAGAAGACCGGATGGAAGAAGTGGAAAAAATCATCGGTATTCCGGAAAGTCAGAGGGCCTTCGGTATCTTCGCACTGGGATATCCTGCAGAAGAGAGAACCCAGCAGGATCGTTATGATGAAACCCGGATCCATCGTGTGACAAGAGGGTAAGGTGAGAAACTATGGTTACAATTGATCTTATCACCGGATTCTTAGGTTCGGGAAAAACGACATTTATCAAACACTATGCAAAATATCTGATGGATCAGGGAATGAACATCGGGATTCTGGAAAATGATTTTGGCGCGGTCAATGTGGATATGTTATTATTGCAGGAACTGATGGGGGATAAGTGCGAGTTGGAGATGATCGCCGGTGGATGCGACAGGGAAACACACCGGAGGAGATTTCGCACGAAGCTGATCGCGATGGGAATGTGCGGGTATGATCGGGTACTGGTGGAACCATCCGGTGTATACGATGTGGATGAATTCTTTGATGTGCTGCGGGATGAACCACTGGATCGGTGGTATCAGATCGGAAATGTCATTACCGTAGTCAACGCAAAGCTGGAGTCGGAACTTTCGGACATGTCTGAGTATTTGCTGGCTTCGGAGGCGGCACATGCGGGTGCGGTTGTGTTGAGCCGAGCAGAAGAGGCAACGAAGGAAGAAATCAAGGCAACGGTCACACATCTGAACAGAGCACTGGAAAAGGTACGCTGCGGTCGCAGACTGGATCAGGAAATTATCCGAAAAGGCAGTCTGGCGCTCACAGATGAGGATTTTGCAAAGCTTCAGCAATGCGGTTATGTGCAGGAAAATTATCAGAAAATGGATTTTACAGAAGAAAACAGTTTTGACACGGTGTATGTGATGGAACGTCAGATGCCGGTGGAGAAAATTCTTGCTGGAATGAAAAAAATCTTTGCAGATCCGTCCTGTGGGGCAGTCTTCCGGATCAAAGGATTTATGCAGGAGGAAAATGGCAGCTGGATCGAGGTCAATGCAACTCGCCATGAACTGAAAAAACAGCCGATCAAAGAAGGACAGGAGATCCTGATCGTGATCGGGGAAGGGTTGCAAGAGGCTGCAATCAGAAAGTATCTCAGCTAAAGGATGAATGAATGTAACTATTCAGCAGGTAGCGTAACTGTGAAGGTACTGAACAGTTACTGATATAGTATAAAAAGAAGTGAAATAAATGCAATTACAAACGACACAGGCTGATATATAATATAAACAGGATAAGCTCCGGAAAACGGGGCGCACATGGGAGGAAAGTGATGAAAGATAAGTATCAGAAAACCATATATGCCTGTTTTATCGGCTATGTGGTGCAGGCGGTGGTCAATAACTTTGTACCGTTGCTATTTTTAACCTTTGAAAAAACGTATGGGATTCCGTTGAGTAAGATTACCATGCTGATCACACTCAACTTTGGTGTTCAGCTGATCGTGGATCTGCTATCTGCCGGATTGGTCGATAAGATCGGCTACAGGGTATCGATCGTGATCGCACATGCGGCATCCGCGCTGGGACTGATCGGACTGGTCGTACTGCCAAACCTTTTACCGAATGCGTATACAGGAATTCTATTGTCTGTTATGATCTATGCGATCGGCGGCGGTCTGATCGAAGTACTGATCAGTCCGATCATGGAGAGCTGCCCGACAGACAACAAAGAAAAAGCGATGAGTCTGTTGCATTCATTTTACTGCTGGGGACATGTAGCAGTTGTACTGATCTCCACCTGCTTTTTTAAAATTTTCGGGATTGAAAACTGGAAGATCCTTGCGTGTGTCTGGGCGATCATCCCGGTCGTGAACGGACTGATTTTTACAAAAGCACCGATTGCTCCTCTGGTAGAAGAAGGAGAAACGGGAATGACAATTCTTGACCTGTGCAGGGAGAAAATGTTCTGGATCCTGTTATTGATGATGGTTTGCGCTGGAGCCAGCGAGCAGGCGGTCAGCCAGTGGGCGTCCACTTTCGCAGAAAAAGGTTTGGGAGTAAGCAAATCGATCGGCGATCTGGCAGGACCGATGGCTTTCGCCATCCTGATGGGAAGTGCCAGAGCGTTTTATGGAAAATTTGGTGATAAAATCGATCTTGACAAGTTCATGGTGGGCAGCGGGCTGCTTTGTATAGGCTCTTATCTGCTGATTTCCCTGTCTCCGCTTCCACAGCTGTCCCTGCTGGGATGTGCAATCTGCGGTCTGTCCGTAGGAATTATGTGGCCGGGAAGCTTCAGCAAGGCATCTGCTGTCATGCGAAACGGTGGAACCGCTATGTTTGCATTGTTAGCTCTCGGCGGTGACCTCGGCTGCTCCGGCGGTCCGACATTGGTCGGCTATGTATCCAGCATGTTTTCCGAAGATCTGAAAAAAGGAATACTTGCAGCGATTGTTTTTCCGGTGTTACTGATTGCAGGAACAGTGTTGTCCGGGAAGAAACGGGCAGTGAAATAAAAAATAATGAGAAATAAGGGAAGATTCGCCTTGCTTGGTGGAGATTCCCTTATTTTTAGGCGGGTTAAAAAAAGGAGTAGATATATGAAAGAATATCAAAACATCAGCCACGGCTTTGGACCGGTGTATAATAGAGAATCACGGATTCTGATTCTGGGAAGTTTCCCATCTGTGAAATCAAGGGAACAGGCATTTTTTTACGGGCATCCGCGGAATCGCTTCTGGAAAGTACTGGCGGCGGTATTGAAGGAGGATGAGCCAGAAACGGTGGAAGAGAAAAAGGAGATGCTTCTCAGACATGGTGTTGCTGTGTATGATGTGATTGAACAGTGCAGCATCATAGGATCCAGTGACAGTAGTATCAAAGATGTGATTCCGGCTAATCTTGGGATAATCGTGGAAGCGTCGCAGATCCGGAAAGTTTACACCAACGGAAAAACAGCAGGAAAACTTTACAGAAAGTATCAGGATAAGGAACTGAACCTTCCGATGGAAGAACTGCCGTCCACAAGCCCTGCCAATGCAGCGTATTCTCTGGAAAAACTGACGGAAATCTGGAGCAGAGCAATCGTGGAAGTCTGAAAAATACATCAAAACGTGTTACGTCAATCATGCATGAGGCTTTCAGAAAAACAAAAATATTCGCATAAAAGTCTTTTTCAAACGTCATACTATATCTGCATGTAACAAAAAAAGGAGGCAGTAAGAAATGATGGGACAGGAAGAGACAATCCGGCTGTTACAGGAGTGTGACGCCGGTGTACAGATGGGAATTGCTTCGATTCAGGAGGTACTTCCGTATGTAAAAGAAGAAAAATTCCGGCAGCTGTTACTTGGATGCAGGGATAAACATGAAAAACTGCAGGAGGAGATCCGGCAGAAACTGGAAGTTAACCGGGATGAGAGGAAAGAACCGAACCTGATGGCAAAAGGCATATTCTGGATGAAGACGAAAGGAAAACTGGTGCTGGATGAGTCTGACGCAACGATCGCCGATCTGATGACGGATGGATGCAATATGGGAATCAAGTCGCTGCACCGCTGTCTGAACCAGTATGCAGAGGCTGACGAAAAGGCAAAGGATATTGCCAAACGGCTGATTAATATAGAAGAAAAACTTACGGTGGATATTCGTTCGTATCTGTAAAAGTAAGACGATGTTTCATAACTTCTGAACAGGGGATGAGACATCGTTTTTTTGTTTCCGGCCAATTTTCTTCCCGTAAATGAAAAAACATTCTACGGAGAGCCATACTGCGACGTTAAAAATTTAACAGAAAAGTCGAAATTGACATAAAGGTACACACAAGTATGTCAATAGAGAAAATAGTTGGAAAATTGCTGAAATTTACACAAAAAAAACGGCGCATTTTTGACGGGATGATAAAAATCACGTAGGAAAACAATCAAACATTGTAATCATGACGGCAACATGGCATAATAAGAAAGGAAATGTTAAGAAAAAGAAAATAAGAAGTAAAACAAAAGTAAAAAGAAACCAAATTTAGAATGTGTCCATTCCGGAAACAGATCCGGGATGTCAGACAACAGAGGAGAAAAATATGGCAATTTTTTCAATGATTTTGTCTTTGCTATGCGGTGTAGCATTATTTTTGTTTGGAATGTCTTTGATGGGCGATGGCCTGAAGATGGTGGCAGGTAACAAACTGGAAGCCTTCTTATATCGAATGACAAATACACCGTTGAAAGGAGTAGCTCTTGGTACGGGTGTTACCAGTGTGATTCAGTCATCATCCGCCACGACGGTCATGGTCATCGGTTTTGTAAACTCCGGTATGATGAAGCTGAAGCAGGCGATCGGTATCATCATGGGTGCCAACATCGGAACCAGTATTACCGGCTGGATCCTGTGTCTTTCTTATATTGGAGGAAGCGGTGGCGGAATCGCAAGTATCTTTTCTACTGCGACGATTTCTGCCGTTGTAGCTGTAATTGGCATTATTTTCCGTATGTTCTGCAAACGTTCCGTACATAAGAATATTGGAAATATCATGCTTGGTTTTGCCATTTTGATGACAGGTATGCAGATGATGAGTGGAGCGGTTTCTCCGCTGCGTGAAAATCCTACCTTTATCAAGATGCTGACGATGTTTTCCAACCCGCTGGCAGGTATTCTGGTAGGTATCCTGTTTACAGCAGTTTTACAGAGTGCATCTGCCACCGTTGGTGTGCTGCAGGCACTTTCTGTTACCGGTCTCTTAACATTTGCAAGTGCTTTCCCTATCGTACTGGGAATCGGTGTTGGTGCGGCCTGTCCGGTTCTGATCTCTGCAATCGGCGCCAATAAAAATGGAAAGAGAACCGCACTGGTCTATCTGCTGAACGACCTGTTCGGACTGATCATGTGGTCTGTTATCTTTTATACAGCCAATGCATTTGTGCACTTTACCTTTACAGATATGGTGATGACACCGGTATCTATCGCACTGTTAAATACAGTATTCCGTGTGGCAACTGTAGTAGTACTGTTCCCGTTTATTCCGAAACTCGAGAAGCTGGTATGTATCCTGGTAAAAGACAGTGCGGAAGAACTGGAAGACGAAGCAGATTTTGATCTGTTAGAGGAACGTCTGCTGAACTATCCGGCACTGGCAATTGCACAGTGTCACCGTGCGATGAACGGCATGGCAAAGAAACTTCGCAAGAATGTCAACAGAGCCATGAATCTGTTGAATGAATATCAGCAGGATAAGTTTGACAAAGTACAGAGAAAAGAAGATCTGATTGACAAATATGAAAGCCGTCTGGGAGAATATTTGATTCAGCTGACAAAGCGTGAGATGAACACGGTACAGACCCGTCAGGTATCTCTGTATCTGCACACGATCGGTGACTTTGAGCGTATCGGAGACCATGCTTCTTATATTGCGCATATGTCCAACGAGATGCATGACAATCACACAGACTTTTCACCGGCAGCATGGAATGAGCTGAATATCGTTATGGAAGCGGTACGCGAAGAAATCAACATTACCTGCAATGCTTTTCTGAATGATGATAAAGAGGCAGCACAGAGGGTGGCTCCTCTCGGTGTGGTCATCACACATCTGTGTGACGAGCTGAAGATGCACCATGTGGAACGACTGAGCAATGGCAATTGCGGGCTGGAAGAGGGAACTGTATTTAACGACATCCTGAATAGCTTTGGACGAATTGCATCCCATTGTGCAAGTGCCATGGTAGCCCTGATGAAGAGTGGCGAACAAGATCCGGATATGCATATCCGCGACAGTAAGATCTATCCGACGGACAGTTTCGAATATTACACATACTTCAGCGAGTACAAAAAGAAATATGATATCACTGACAAAAGTGAAGAGCACGTGCTGAGCATGGAGCCGGAAGAAATAGAATAAAAAATATAAATTCAGAAAGCTTCCCGGGATTTTCCCGGGAAGCTTTTTTACTCTACAGGAAATCGCTTTCCTGTAAAGTAAAAAACGCTCCGCGAGGATGCGCAGTGTGTTTCTCATAGTTTACATGAAATTATTTTATGGAATCCTTTGTTGCTGTTCACTGGTGATATTCTGCAAGGTGTGTTGCTGAGAACGGAGTGGACAGTAACCAGTAACAATCTTTTTGCACAGATGAATAATATAGTAGTGCGGAAAGAAGGGTTCTGTTATAATAAAAACAGAAGAAATCGGTGATGGCATTTTGGCTTGTATGTCTCGGGATTCTGAAATATTCATGTCAAAACACCTCGCGGGACAGTGGCTACTGAATATTTACTATAAATCAATACTTACAAAAGAAAGCAGACAGGAAGGGGGGAATGTATGGGTCTGGCAATTGGGTTACTTTTGGGAGCAATACTTCTGTTTTGGCTAGGAACCCGGCAGCGGAAAAAGGTTTATGCCGAGTATGAGGATGACAGCCAAAAGTACACAGCCACCACAACTATGACACTGATCAAACAGACGAAATCAGAAACCCAGCGATGGGAAGACAAGGGTGACGGCAATCAGGAACTGGTCACGGATATTTGTTATCTGCCGACCTATGAGTACACAGTAAACGGAGAGGTCTATCACTATACGAGCCGTCATGGATCTGACACCGTGCAAAAGCCCGGCATGCAGCGTACCGGCTATTATGAACCGTCCAATCCCAAAAATATCACAGAATATCAGCCGCAAAAACCGGTACTTGGGGGTGTCCTCTTTTTTATCCCGGGAGTGGTATTACTGATTTTCGGAGTTGTTGTGCTTCGGAATTCGTTATGGTGATGATATTTACACCTTTCCGTATTTTGTGCTTGCTTGTTTAAACGAAAAAAGCCCGGAGCCAAGTGCCCGGGCTTTTTGTATAATTCATTGCTTCTGCGAGAGGCTGCAGATCCATTTGCGGTTATAGACAAGATGGAGATACATGGCATCCTGTGCGCGGAGCGGATCGCGGCAGGCAATCGCATCGGCAATTTCACGGTGGCTTTCTATGGTTTCCCTGCGAAGGATTCCCCTGGTTGTCTCCACAAACAGAGGAATGGAACTGTTGATCACAGGTATCAGCCTTGGTACAACAACGTTTTTGCTGCTTAAAGCGATAGCTGTGTGAAAATCAATATCTTTTTGTGTGTGATCTTCATGATTTTTTAGGAGCGTTTCTACTTCATCGCAGAGTGTAGTGATTTTTTTGATGTCTTTTTCATCTGCGCGTGTGGCAGCCATGGCAGCAATCGAAGGTTCGAGCAGAAAACGAACCTCCAGAAGATCCTGAACCAGCTTCTGTTTATTGTCAATGAAAATAAATCCAAGGGGATCTTCTACCATACCAGGAGACGCGGCGATATAGGTTCCGGATCCCTGGCGGACGGTGACAATGTTTCGGGAGGCCAGAAGCTTCATGGCTTCCCGGAGAGAACTTCTTCCCACATCCAGGCGCTGCGAGAGAATGGTTTCATTGGGGAGTTTGTCTCCCGGCTTCAAATTTTCCTCTAAAATAAGCGCGACGATGTCATCTGATATTTTTTGCGGAAGACCTTTTTCTTCCTGTGATAAAGTCATCATATGATTTGCTCCGTTTCTTAGCTGTTCCGTTATTACTTCTTATCATAATATCTTTATAGATCGAAGTCAAAGTATCAAAACACACAAAAACAAAAATGTTTTTTTAGATAAAATTCCAATATTGATTTTTAAATAAGATAATTATACGATAAATACATCGGATGAATTCAAGGCTGAACAACAAAAGATATTCGTGTAACACAAGAAAATAGAAGGAAATGCTGGTGTGTGATGTGAAAAAACATCAGATGAATTAGGAGAAGACAGAAGAATGGAAGGAACAACGTTTGCGGCGGATTCAATGCGGCTGATGATTGTAACTGCCGGAAAATCAGCCGCAAAAGAAAGTGTAGAAAGATTCCGAAAGTACATAAAAGGTACAGGGAGGAAAAGATAATGCAGTTAAAAAGTCAGAAAATGAGAAAACTTGCGCCGGAGCTGGATCCGCTGCGCATCGGAACCGGATGGACGAAAGAAGATTTGGGAAAGGTTCAGGTCATAGTGGAAAGCACGTATGGTGACAGTCATCCGGGCAGCGGCCACCTGAATATCCTGGAGGAAGAGGTACGGAAAGGAATTGCAGAGGAAGGCGGATTTGGTGCACGCTATCACTGCACCGATATATGTGACGGCGAAAGCCAGGGAACAGACGGAATCAATTACAGCCTGGCCAGCCGTGAAATGATTGCAAATATGATCGAGATTCATGCAAATGCGACTCCGTTTGATGCCGGTGTCTATCTTTCCAGCTGCGACAAAGGAGTGCCGGGAAATCTGATCGGACTTGCCAGAGTCGATATTCCGTCCGTGTTTGTTCCGGGTGGAACCATGAATGCGGGTCCGGAAATGCTGACTCTGGAGCAGCTCGGAATGTACAGTGCAAAGTTTGAGCGCGGCGAGATTGATGAAGAAAAACTTGACTGGGCGAAATGCAATGCCTGCCCGAGCTGCGGTGCATGTTCTTTTATCGGAACAGCTTCTACGATGCAGATCATGGCAGAGGCGCTTGGTCTTGCACTTCCGGGAACAGCACTGATGCCGGCAACCAGCCCGGATCTCCTTGCATTTGCAAGAGAGGCTGGAAGACAGGCGGTAAGACTGGCAAAGATGGAACATATGCGTCCTTCAGATATTGTGACGATGGAAAGCTTTGAAAATGCAATTCTCGTACATGCGGCAATTTCAGGAAGCACCAACTGCCTGCTTCATCTTCCGGCAATTGCACATGAATTTGGTATTGAGATTACCGGAGATACCTTTGACAGACTGCACAGAAATGCCAGATATCTTCTGGATGTACGTCCTGCAGGACGCTGGCCGGCAGAGTGCTTCTACTATGCAGGCGGTGTACCGGCTATCATGGAAGAAATCAAGGAACACCTCCATCTGGATGTAATGACTGTTACAGGAAAGACATTAGGAGAAAATCTGGAAGAGCTGAAGCGGAACGGATTCTATGAGAAATGTGAAAAATGGCTTCAGGAATTCAACAGACGGTATCAGGTAAACCTCACAAAAGAAGATATTATCCGTCCGTATGAGAAGGCGATCGGAACCGATGGAAGTATTGCCATTCTCCGTGGAAATCTTGCACCGGAAGGAGCCGTGATCAAGCATACGGCATGTCCGAAAGAGATGTTTAAAGCTGTGCTCCGTGCCAGACCGTTCGACAGCGAAGAAGAATGCCTGGATGCTGTCCTGAAGCATAAAGTTCAGAAGGGAGACGCCGTTTTCATCCGCTATGAGGGACCAAAAGGAAGCGGAATGCCGGAGATGTTCTATACATCAGAGGCAATCAGCAGTGATAAAGAGCTTGGAAAGAGTATTGCGCTGATTACAGACGGCCGTTTTTCCGGCGCATCCACAGGTCCGATTATCGGTCATTGCAGTCCTGAGGCGGTTGACGGCGGTCCGATCGCACTTGTAGAAGAAGGTGATCTGATTGAAATTGATGTTATGGAAAGAAAACTGAATATCATCGGAGTTGCAGGAGAGCGTAAGTCGATGGAGGAAATCGACCAGATTCTTGCCGAAAGACGGAAAAACTGGAAACCGGTAGAACCAAAATACAAAAAAGGTGTGCTGAGACTTTTCAGCCAGCATGCAGCAAGTCCGATGAAGGGGGCTTACCTGGAGTATTGATGACGAAACGGAGACTTCTGTACACTGTGTCTTCCGTATATCGATGTCCTGTTTGGAATCAAACCCTATCATCTCCGGAAAAACAAAAAGAATCACGAAGAGGGCGATGTAAATAAAAGTAGTGTCTTTAAGTTGAATGGAGATGCCCCTCAGGGTTTGAAACCCTGAGGGATATTTTTAGTTTGTAAAAGTATAATAAGCGCAAAGAATGGATTTTATACCGCAAATGGTATGCTCATAGAACAAATTGAACAAGGTCTATGGTAGCATAGAAATTATGCATATCACAGTTATAGAGTACCCCATCAGTCAAATCTATTGTGTTTACAAGGATATGAAGCTGTATCTGTGAGTCGGATTGCAGGGACTCTTGGAATGACTAAGGGAGCGCTATACAGACATTATGAAAATGAGCCGTAAACGAAGGTATAGCATAATGCAACGATTTTTAACAAAATTCAGCAGAAAATGTTAAGGGGAGTTGGTCGTAAGACCACATTTTTTATGGTAAAATATGTTAAAAATAATTGCAAAGATGTGGAAAGTATGGATAAGACAAGAAGAATATATCTGGATAATATTCGCTGGATTACGGTTTGTATTGTTGTTATTTATCATGTGATTTATATGTACAATGGTGTTCAGCCGTTTGGAGTAATCGGTCCGTTTAAAGAAGAACAGTTGCAGGATGCTTTCCAATATCTCGTATATCCATGGATGATGGCATTGTTATTTACGGTGTCTGGTATGACAGTCAGATATTACCTGGAAAAGCATAATTTAAAAGAATGTATTCGAGATAAAACACGCAAGCTGTTGGTTCCTTCCACTATTGGACTTTTTGTATTTCAATGGATACTGGGATATTATAATATGAAAATCAGCGGTGCTTTTGAAAGTTTTGAATCAGTTCCGGGAATAGTTCGGTATGTGGTCATGGCTATATCAGGAACCGGTGTTCTGTGGTATATACAAGTGCTATGGATTTTTTCGATGCTTCTGTTACTAGTGAGAAAATTTGAAAGGGATCGTATCTGGAAAAGAGGAGAAAAAACACCAGTCTGGTTGCTGATTTTGTTAACTGTCTGTGTATATGGATTCGCACAAGTTCTTAATACGCCGATAGTAACTGTGTACCGGTTTGGAATTTACGGGTTCTGTTTTTTTACAGGTTATTTCATTTTTTCACATGATGAGGTTGTTGAGTGCTTAAGTAAATGGTGGGCGATTTTTCTGATCGCAGCCGGTGCAACAGGAATATTCTACACGATATATTATTATGGTGAAAACTATGCGGTAGAGCCTGTACTTAATAATATGCCTGCCTGTATTTATTGTTGGTTTTCAATTCTTGCAATTTTGGCATTTATGAAAAAATATGGAAACTTGGAAAACAAAGTATCAAGATGGATGTCAAAAAAATCCTGGGGAATTTATGTTTTTCATTATCTTCCATTAGCTTGTGTAGCTTATTATCTGAGGTGTTTTGCTTCAGAACTTCCGGCAGGGATTGTATATATAGTCGTGGGAATCAGTGCATTTGCAGGTGCATTGCTTTTATACGAAATCATCAGCAGGATACCGATTATCCGCTGGTGTGTATTGGGTCTGAAAAAGGAAGGAAAACATGTTTAAAGACAACCTTGTATCCGCACGTAAAATGCATGGCTTTTCGCAGGATGAACTGGCTGAAAAGATTGGTGTAAGTAGACAGACACTTTCAAAATACGAAACAGGAGAATCCCTACCGGATATTGAGAAGGGCAAACTTCTGGCAGAAGTATTGGATGTAAGTCTGGATGATCTTGTAAATTATGACAGAGAAAACAGCAATAATCTAGGTCTTGGTGTTCCGCCAAAGGGAAAGCATGTTTTTGGAATCACGAAAGTGGGAGAGAAAGGTCAGATTGTGATACCGGCAAAAGCAAGAAAAATATTTGATATTCAGCCAGGTGATAATCTGATCATATTGGGCGATGAAAGTCAGGGAATTGCTATTATCAAAGAAAAAAGACTGGTGGAGATATTAAACGGAAAGGAATAAGAGCACTGAAATATAAAGGGTACCAAAAAGCTCACAATTTTTCTATGAAGCAATCCGCATGAAGTCCCCGGAATACTGTCAGAAACTTCCACGCTCTAGTTATAAAAGAGAAAATCTTATATATAACCGATTGTGAAGAAAAAGGAAATCTTAGAAATATTATGAAAATAATCTTGGCATTCTTAAAAGTGAGAATATAATTTAATTAAAGAATAATTTAAGGAGTGAAGATAAAAGGATGGAAATGGCTGAAATTGTGATGAACCCTGTCCGACAAAGAATTTTTCAATATTTTTTGCTTCACAAAACCGGCACGGTCAAGGAAATCAGAAAAGCGCTGCCCGATGTTCCCAGTGCAAGCCTGTATCGGCACATAAAAAAGATTCTTACAGATAGTACAATTCTTATGGTTGTGGGTGAAAATCGAATTCGTGGTACTGTTAAAAGCGTTTATCAATTAAATAAGGATGCTATGGAGACAGAAGATGAAACCGGAAATGCGATACAAATGTCACTGCTCAGTATCTGTGCAACATTTGTGAAGTATTTTTCCAGTGGAAAGGCTGATCCCAAGAAGGATATGTTACTATTTACAAACTGCACGCTGCTACTGACTGACGAGGAGTTTTCGGGTTTTCTTACGGAAATCAATCAGATTGCGGTCAAGTACATGAAAAAAGAGGCGGTGGAAGGCAGCAAAACGCGACAGATTACGCTCATTTCTGCCCCATCGAATGAGTAGGTGATGATTATGGAAAAGCAAGGGCAATGGCTGCTATGCCCATATTGTCACGGGAAAACCCGTGTGTGGCTGCGAGGAGATACTGTTCTTCGGAATTATCTTCTTTTCTGTCCAAAGTGCAAGCAGGAAACACTCATTGATTTACGACAATTTCATATAACACTTTTGAAACAGTCAGACGCTAAGACACAGAGCTGAACTTGATGTTAGATCGAGTTCGTTCTGCGTCTTTTTGAAAAGAGGGAGCAGAATTGAAAAAAAGAAAATGATATTTTAGAGAAAACATTAGACATTGCGGAGAGCGGATATGATAATGCATATTTATTTTTATTGGATGCCTATAAAAAGGATCCTGAAAACTATGGACCGCAAACACTGTATTTCCTGTCCTGTCTGGCAGGCGGGGCAGGTATGCCTGAAAAAGCATTAAAGTGGCTGAAATACGCGATTATGGATAAGGGCTGGTGGTATCGCACAGAGATATTGGAAGATGATGATCTGGAACTATTGGAAAATAATTCTGAGTTCATTTCACTAAAATCAATTTCTAATGACCGGTATACAGCTGCTGTTGCTAAAACAAAGTCATTGTTCTCATGGAAACAAAAATGTGCTGATAATCTGTTTTTGGCTGTTCATGGAAATACACAAAACAGTGAAATCGCACGTAAGGATTGGCTGCCGATCATGGAAGATGATAAGCTGTGGCAGGTGGAAACCATACAAAGTGCCGAACCGGATGGGTATGGAACATATCGCTGGAGTTATGATATGTTTTCCTATACTCCGGTAGCAAATGCAATCGAAAAACTACAAAATATAGATTATCAAAAAATTGTATGTGGAGGATTTTCGGCAGGATGTGATATGCTGTTGCGTTCCGTTTGCTTTTCACCAGCCGTTTGCGATATGTTGATTTTGCAGAGTCCGTGGATTCCAGTTCTACAAGAATATGGACATGATTTGGTTCAAACACTAAGGGAAAAGAATATAAAAATACGAATCTTCTGTGGATCAGATGATGAAGATTGTATGCCCATGGCAAAGCGACTATATACTGTGACAAAGCAAGCAGGAATAGATGTAGAATTTTCGGTACAGGAAAACATTCGCCATCAGTTTCCGACAGAGATGTACACATTAAAAGAATTATGGAGAAACATACTATGAAAAAGTCATATGAGAAAAATGAACTGACTTTTGCACTTGTGTGGATCGTGATTTACTGCGTTCTGCAATCGCAGTCGACTTTCTGCTGGTAACGATCTTTTATCGCGGCGGTAGCCTGCTATCTTGCATCTTCGACCACGCTGCCATCAACATGCTTGGATTTATGCTCCTGTCAGGATGGAGATTGGGATTTTGCAGATATATGATCTGCTTTGTGGCTGTAAATCTTTTTCTACTGCTTATGATGAGTTGGAACTGGATACGTTAGGAGATAAAAGACAGCATTATGGTTTTAATTCTGTCATGAAGTTTCATTTATATGGTACAAGTGCTTCTGGTATCGAAGTCAGCGAATATGCGACTACGGACGAAAATGGTGTAGCAACTTTTAAAAATGTTCTGATTGCAGGGGCTGCCGGATACACAATGGAAGAGGTAGATACTGCTGTTCGTTATGTGATTTCTGATGGAAATATGGAATATAAATCATTGCTTGCTATGGTTACAGAGATAAATGCAACGCAGGTTGACACACAAGACAAGCTTACGGATCAGGTGTATCATTACGATGTAACAGATAAGGTGTTTGAAAAGGCTTCCAGATACGAGGACAGGAGAATAGAAAAAGAAGAATCCAAGACTTTTGCCGGAACTAAGAAAACACCTAGGCGTGAAGATGTTAGTTTATAAGATTGGAGCATAAGACTATGAATAAAGCAAAGAGACAGCCTACGTAAAAAAGGTAAATGCTATAGTCGAAAAGAAAAAGCAGAATAAGAAATAAGGTTTGAGAGGTGGCGAAAGCTGCCTCTTTTACATATAGGACTATTTATATTGAATATTTTTTACGGAACTGTCCAAAATATTCAATAAGGTTTGCGTTTTGCATTGTAAAGAAGTATAATATCATTGAACAAACAAGACGAAAATGTAAAAAATATTCAATGATAATTTAACTAGATAAAGTGAAAATTTATTTGATTGAATATTTTTTACGGAATCGTATAAAATGTGCAATAAAGGAGAGTGACTTATGGATATCAAGAGAGATAAATACTTGAATGATTTGATTAATCGTATGCACAATGGAATGATAAAAGTTGTAACTGGTATCAGAAGATGTGGAAAGTCTTATCTGTTATTTAATATTTTCAAAAATTATTTGCTGGAGCATGGTGTGACTGCTTCGCATATTATTACGATTGAACTAGATCAACGTAAAAACAAAAAGTATCGTGACCCGGATACAATATTAGATTACATCGAGTCTTTGATAGAAGATGATGAGCAGTATTACATCATGCTTGATGAAGTGCAGATGTTACAGGAGTTTGAAGAGGTTTTAAATTCGCTGCTTCATATCAGAAATGCGGATATATATGTGACAGGAAGTAACTCTAAATTCTTATCTAAGGATGTGATTACAGAGTTTAGAGGCAGAGGTGACGAAATTCATATTTATCCATTAACGTTCAAAGAGTTTATGGAAGCCTACGATGGTGATATGTACCGTGGATGGGCAGAGTATGTTGTGTATGGTGGTCTTCCGCTTACTGTAACAATGAAAACGGAAGAACAGAAAATTAGCTATCTGACAAATCTTTTTAAAGAGACTTATCTGAAGGATATTATTGAAAGACACCATATTGAAAAAACGCAGGAGCTAGAAGATTTGGTTAATATCTTAGCCTCTGCCATTGGTTCGTTAACAAATCCACCGAAAATTGAAGCTACCTTTAAAAGGGCGATTCAGTCAACAATTAGCCTAAATACAATCAGACAGTATATTGAATATTTGGAAGATGCATTTATTATCAATAAAGCCAATCGTTATAATGTAAAAGGCAGAAAATACATTGGTACACCGTTGAAATATTATTTTGAAGATGTGGGACTTAGAAATGCGAGATTAGGATTTAGACAGGTTGAAGAAACACATCTGATGGAGAATATTATTTACAACGAATTACGAAGCAGGGGATACACAGTAGATGTTGGTGTTGTAGAAAAGCGTGGAACTGATGAAAATGGTAAAGAGTACAAGAATCAGTTGGAAATTGATTTTGTAGCTAATCTTGGCAGTAAACGTTATTATATCCAGTCCGCTTTCAGTATGCCGACAGAAGAAAAGCGTATTCAGGAAAAAGCTTCGCTTGTAAATGTAAATGATTCTTTTAAAAAGATTATCGTTGTGAAAGATGTTGTAAATGTTACAAGGGATGAAGATGGAATTACTACGATGAGTATCTATGACTTTTTATTAAAGGAAAATAGTTTGGAGTTGTAAGAACTTCCTAATAGATTTAATACGCATAATACGGGTGATAAGATATCCATTATATGTAACAATAGATACTAATATTTTTGATTCCACTGGGTATGACTTGGGAGATGATGGTACATTAGGACACTTGTGTTCTTATGTTCAGAGTGGAAAGATTAAAATCGTACTACCACTATTAAAAATAAATATGGTTTTAGGGTAAAACTTATTTTTCAGGACGGCAGTGATGTTACACAGCAGAAAGGTGGTTTTACATCAAAAAAGGCAGCGGAACAAGCTCGTACAGGGGTTATAGGTCAGTTATATTCCAATACCTACGTTGTCTATGATAACGTAGCAATGGAGGATTTTCTGGAATTTTGGTTGGAAGATATTATGCGTCCTGAAATGACAGATCCATCTTACGTTGCTTATCGAAATGCGATTGTGAAACACATCAATCCGCATTTGGGGAATACGAAACTGATAAAGCTAAGTAGAGGTAATGTGCAACAGTTTTATAATAAGGAATTTAAAATATCGGAATCTGTTGCGAAATTGGTAAAGACAATAATGAATACGTCAATGGTATATGCTCTGGACAAGAAGATGATTTCTGTCAATCCGGCAGAAGGGAGTGATTTGCCAAAGCAAAAAAAGAAAACTGAGTTTAGAACTCGCCATATAGATGAGCAAAAGACATTGAATCAGAAGCAGGTAGAGGTTCTTATAGAAGCTGCGAAAAAAACTCCGATTTATTTGCAGGTAATGTTTGCCGTACTTATGGGATTACGTCGAAGCGAGATAATCGGAGTAAAATATTCTGATATAGATTACATCAACAGAACACTGCATGTGGAGCGTCAGTTGGGGAAAGTGCCTATGAGCAAGAAAGAGGACTATAAGCCTAAGACCTATACAAAGCAGGAGATTGATGTGAAGACAGAATCCAGTAACAGAGTGATTCCAATTCCAGATATTCTGTTTGAAGCGATTTTAGAAGAAAGGCAGAAATACGAGAAGAATCGTAAGAGAAGAATCAATGACAAGAACAATCCGTTTTTTTGATGGGAATTATATATGTTGTTCTACTTATGGAAAGCCACGAAGTAAGGATTTTCATTGGAAGTATTTTAAACAACTGTTACAGGAAAATGATTTGCCAGACATTCGTTGGCATGATCTGAGAGCTACATACTGTACCATTTTATTGAAGAATGACTTTAATCCAAAAGCAGTATCGAAGATGATGGGACATGCTAAGGAAATCATTACGATTGATGTGTATGGAGATAAGCAAGAAATTATCGAGGATTGTCTTGAAGCACTTGAACCGTTCATTGATCAAAAGAGGATATAATCGTTACGGGAAAACTGCAGAAGTGTGGACAACTATTGGGGATAGAATTGCTGGATCATATCATTGTCGGCGGAACTAATGGAAAGATGCTTAGTTTCCGAGAAGAAAAGATGTTGAATGTGACAGGAAGGATGGATTGGGAAAGATAGGGCAAGCGGTGGAGAGTCAGGGAATCTATGATATAAAGATTCCTTGACTTAACAAAAATAAAATGATTTTGAAGAAAAAGCGCAAAATAAGAATAAAAAATTGACTCTATCATACAATAAGACTATAATATAAATATGATTTTGTTTAAAACAAGCAGAATGGAGGTAATAAAATGCTTCTTGAATTTAAAACAAAAAATTATAAATCTTTTGTAGAAGAGGCAAGCTTTTCAATGGTAGCTGCGCCAAAACAAAAGGGATTAGATTATAGTCTTATGAAGACAAAAATAAAAGGAAAAGAGATAAAAGGGTTAAGTTCTTCGGTTATTTATGGACCGAATGCGGCAGGAAAAACTAATATTATTGGTGCGATGGATGTATTGCGGGCAATTGTTTTGAGAGGAAATATCAGAAATTCTGAAGAAAAATCATCACCAAACCCAGCTGCAGCAGCATTAGAATTGATTCCAAATAATAATGAAATGGAATCAAAACCGGTATGTTTTGAAATAGAATTTTATGAGGAAGATGGAGAAGATCATAAATTTAAAATACACTATGAATTAGAGGTTGATCTTGGAACCTTTCTTGAGGAGGAACATCAAAGAAAAATCCTTGCAGAAGTGCTGGAGGTCAATGGAGAAAGAGTATTTGAACGTACGCAAGATCTGAAAATAGAGAACTTAAAGGTTATTAAAGATTATTTGTCGGATATAACAGAACAGAACGCAGACAGTGTAAATGAAATTGCGAAAAACAGTTTGAATCAAGAAGAATTATTTTTAACCAATGGTTTTAAGTTGATTTTTTCGCCTAAATTCACAAAGCTGATTGTTGATTGGTTTACGAATAAGTTTATGGTGATTTATCGTGCGGATTCGATGCAACTGATTAAAAGATTTGCAGATCCAAAAAAGAAAGCAATCTATGTTGAAAAAACAACAGATGAAGCTGCAAAATTATTTGGAATCAATTCTAATGCAGTAGGATACGTTGTGAGCGATGACGAGCCGGATGCAAAATTATATTCTGTATTTAAAAATATGAAAAACAAAAAGACTACAGCGGTTGCAGCAGATATTTTTGAGTCATATGGAACGATTCGATTTATCAATATGTTTCCTCTTGTAATTAAAGCGATGCAAACGGGTGGAATATTGGTGGTGGATGAATTTGATGCATCCATTCATCCGATGGCATTGATGAGTATTATCAATGTATTTCACAATGATGATGTAAACATCCATCATGCACAGCTTATATTTAATACTCATAATCCGATATTTTTGAATTCAAACCTTTTTAGGAGAGACGAGATTAAGTTTGTTGAGCGTGGCGATGATACCCATGACAGTGTATTATACGCATTATCTGATTTTGGTACAACAGGTGATAAGGGTGTTCGTAAGCACGAAGATTATATGAGCAAGTATTTCATCAGCCAGTATGGAGCAATAAAGGATATTGATTTTACTCCAATCTTTGAAGAAATCTTATGTGATGAAAAAGAGGGATAGGGATGGCAAAGAGAAAACCAACAAATAAATATTATTTCAGTGTTGAGGGAGAAACGGAGCAGTAGTACTTAAAATGGCTGCAGGATACGATAAATAATACTGAAAAAGTTGCATGCAAGGTGTCTATTGATTGTCCGGTAAGAAAAAATCCATTAAAGCATGCGAAATCATTGACCGTTACCAGAAAGATTGAAATCTATCATTTTTTTGATTATGAAAGTGATGAACCGCTTCATGTCAAAGGCTTTCAAGAAGCTCTGGACAATATGAAGAAGGCAGAAAAAATAGGAAAACAGATAAAATATAAATCGGGATATAGTAATTTTACTTTTGATTTATGGATCATTCTTCATATGACGAACTGTAATGCGTCATTTTCACATCGAAAACAGTATATTACACCGATTAACCGGGCGTTTGGAGAAAAATTTCAAAATATGGACGAATTCAAAGAAGAGAATAATTTCAAGAGATGTCTTAAGAAAATGGACTTGTCCAATGTAATTGCGGCTGTTGATCGGGCAAGAAAAATCATGCAGAGAAATCAAGACAATGGATATACGTTGTATCAATATAAAGGGTATCAGTATTATAAAGAGAATCCTTCATTGACTGCATGGGAGGCTATCGAGAAGATATTGAAGGATTGCGAATTAATTGTATAGGAATAAATATACATGTTGAAATTAATGGAGGTAGAGACTTGTGGATTACATAAAAGAAATAGCGGAAGCGATGTCAGCCAATCATGCGGCCGTGATGATTGGAGCTGGATTTTCTAAAAACGCAGATAAAATTTCTTCAACAGATAAATGGTTTAAAAACTGGAATGAATTGTCTGATATGTTTTATGAAACGGTATATGGGAATGCTGGACCTGGAAAAGAATATAATAGTTCACTTCGATTAGCACAAGAGGTTGAAATTACAGTAGGACGTCCTAAATTGGAAAATATTTTAAAAGAGGCTGTTCCAGATGAAGATTATGGCCCTTCAGAAGTGTATACAAAATTAATGGAATTGCCATGGAGGGACGTATTTACAACAAATTATGACACTCTTTTAGAGCGAGCTGCCGATAAAGTTTCTAAGAGAAGATATAATGTAGTGGTGAATCAAGAGGATTTGGTTAACAGTAATGATGCACCTAGAATTTTAAAACTTCATGGATCATTTCCGTCTCAACGGCCATTCATAATTACAGAAGAAGATTATAGAACTTATCCAATAAAATTTGCAGCAATGGTAAATACTGTTCAACAGGCTTTGTTGGAAAATGTGTTTTGCATGATAGGGTTTTCCTGTGAAGATCCCAATTTTCTTAGCTGGATTGGCTGGATTCATGATAATTTGGGAAAAAGCAGTTCTCAGAAAATATATATGATTTCTATAGAACATATATCTGAAGCGAAACAAAAATTGTTATTTGATAAAAATATAATTGTGGTGGATTTACAGGAATTATATCCAGAAAAAGAAATTCCGGAAAGACTTAAGAGTTTCTTTGAGAATTTAAGAAAATTGATTGAAGAGAAGGACAAAAAAGATCAGTGGTTTGATTTAAGTGAAATAGCGATATCAGCAGAAAATAGTTTTGAAGAAAAAACAAAAAAATTAAAAGTTTTAAATAACTCTTACCCTGGCTGGATTTTTTTACCATGGAAAATGAAATATAAGGTAAATCGTGTTTTGGAAGAATTGGATGATGAATGGGACTTTTTCGCAAAAAAAGAAAAACTTGTGGATATTTCATTTAGTATGCAGATAGAATATATGTATGAGTATGTAAAATTTTTAAATATTGTGGGACGTCCGATTATATTAGAAACAGCAGAAAAATTTTGGGATATATTGGAGAACAGTAAAGAAAAAGAAGAAAAAACAGAATATAAAATACAATATATATATTTACAATTGCTGAGAGCATATCGTGAATTGGCTGATTGGGAAAAATATGATTTATGTAGAGCGAAGATTTTGGAATCAACATTAAAATACGAGGAAAAACAATTTCTGTATTCAAATGATTGGTGGATGAAGATGTATCGGTTTAAAGATGTAAATTTGATAGATTTATTAAATAAATGGGATTTAGCACAGGGAGATTTGTATTGGCCAATAATTAAAAGTAGTATGTATGCAATAGCTGGTGAAAAAGTTAAAGGAGAACAAATTCTTGGTGAAATTCTTCCTAAAATCCGGCAACAACTAGTGAAAAATAGCAAAGATGAATATTTGTGCTCGATTGAAGAGTGTATTGTTTCATTGCTCAATTTCATGCGGCAAGGTGACTGGCAGGTAAATTTAGATGCGGAGATGGAAGCTTGTATTCAAACTGGGGACGTAAACTGGTGGGGAGAAAATGAAGAATATTGTTCCCATTTAAATGAAAAGGAAGACAAAAAACCTGAGACATCAGTGCAGACAAATTATGATTTGAGTATAACCTATACATCTCATATGGGTAGATGTAATAGTAAAATTTATTATGCTTTAGATTATTTGAGATTTTTAGAGCAAACAGGGCATCCATTTAGAATACAAATGGTAACGAATACGAAAGGCTTTCAAAGGGTAATAGAAACATTATATTTATATTATCCACAGTGGTGTTTAATACAGATATTGATTGCACAGAATGAAAAAGAATTAGATATGTTATTTGGAAGAAATAAGCTTTCCGGAATGACACAAGAGGAGGTTGATAATTGTATACAAGAGTATATAAAAGCACTTGATTTAGTGAGTAAAAATATAAAACCTGAAAATGCTAATTGGTCTACATCGGTATATGATAATTCAGCAAAAATTCTTCCACAAATTATATCAAGATTATGTTACAAATGTTCAATTGAAATATTGGATCAGATTTTAGATTATATGTTAATTCTCTGCAGCAGTAATGTGCGTGATAATTTTAAAGGAATAAATAAAATTTTGGAAGGGGTATGCAATGCGTATACAGAAAAAGAACAGGGTGAACGTATCGAAAAGATTTTGAGATTTCCAATGAAGACGAATGAGAGACGAACATATTATGATCCAGTAAATTATTTAAAACGGCCAAAAGAAAAATACAAAATTAATGATGATTTGTATAATAATATTATAATTCAAATTCGACAGTTGATGGAGATTGGGACGGCGCAAGAAAAAGCGGATGCATTGCAACGGTTGATTATTTTAGCACAATTAATTTATTTGAAGCAGAATGATGAAGAATATTTGTATCAATGCTTAGAGAAAAAACAGACTTGTGAACATCAAAATATTTTATATCATTTAAATAAAGAACGGTATAAATTAAATGATGACCTGATTTTGAAAAGTACATTACAATTAATGGAGCAAGATAGCAATAAACAATATTTTTCTAGCCATACCGGATCGTATAGAGAGCTAATTGATATACTTCCAGATGTTCAATCAGATGCGATAGATTATAAGAAGATTTTTTCAGTAATGACTAAGTTGATTAAAACCAATATAGATCGGAAGAATGATCAACAAACTGCGTTTCAAATAGAAGAACGTAGCAAACAAAGTTATAGAATTGCAGTAGGATTATTACTTTTAAAAATAAAGAAGAAAGAAATAATTTCTATAGAAGAAAAAGAGGTGATAGAAGAATATTTTAAGACATTACAAGAGTATTATAATGCTTCAAATGTTCTAGAATTTATAGAGAAACTATTGCTTGAAAAATTAAATATTTCGGAAGATATATATACAAATATGGAAGAAAAACTATGGCTCCATTCTGAAGAAGATATTAATTTATTACAGATTTTCTACTTAGAAACAAGCAGAATAAAAATTGACATAAAACAAATGAAAAGATTTGGTACTTTTTCAAATATGGTTTATCAAATGGCTATATATAGAATAATTAATACCGAAATCAGTAATGTAATGCCAGTGTTACGGTTATTATATGCGCTTGTAGTGAATAACATTATTGTAGAAAGGGAAACTAAGCTGTTATTTATAAATTTACCAAGATTAATGAAGGATACTACAATTGGGGTTGAAGATTTTGAAAAAGAAGCTCGACATAAGTTGAATTGTAGAAGGGAAATTTGTGTGATTGTCAGTGAGTATTATAAAAAGGGAGAGAGGAATAATAATGTACTTGAGTGGATGGAACTTACAAAAAATTCCAATGAATTTGTTGAAATTCGTAACATTGAATTTGAATAAATTCTTATAAACAAAATATTACATAGCCAGATGGTTCCAACTCAAGGAATCATCTGGCTATTTTCATGCCTGGGTATTATCCCGAATAATATCAATCCAAGGCAGGAAAGGAGATGAAAATTATGCCATATATACCACCATCGGTCGTGCGGGAGGTCAAGCGGATGGATTTGCTTACGTACTTGAAAAATTATGAACCATACGAATTAGTTCACTTTTCTGGCAACACCTACACTACCAGAACACACGATAGTTTGAAAATATCAAATGGGAAATGGATGTGGTGGAGTCATTCCAAAATTTTCCCTTTGTTCGGACGGTGTCAGATAGTTTGAAAGTAAGGGCAGGTTCCGGGACGGAAGTTATACCCCGGTGGCAGGAGATATTATTTTCTTTGACTGGGGAGACAATGGAACGATTGACAGAGTGTCAGCGGTGGAACCGTCAATACTATAGAAGGCAACAGAAAAAGTGTGATAGTCTAATGGTGAATCTGGAGTATACAATTCCTGAAAATAGACTTGACTTTCAAATATTACAAGTGTAAGATTTAAGAAACAAAAAAATTAGAAGAAAGGAATATCTATGAAAAGAAGACGAAAAAAGCAAAATATCCAAAAATCTTACGTTCGTAAGATTTTTGGGCTGATAGTAGCTATAACAGTAATTGCTGTTTCAGGAGGTGTTTTATTAAAAAGGACGATAACGGAATCACCAGAAGACACACTTGTGGAATATATGAACCATATTGAAAAAAAGGAATATGAAGTAATGTATACTATGATAGATTCAGATGAAAAAGTTTATCTGACAAAAGAAGAATACATACAACGAAATTCTAAGATATACGAAGGAATAGAGGTCAGTGACATTAAAATCAGTCATATAGCTGTGAAAGAGAAAAAAGCAGATACAGTTACGCTTTCGTATGAAACATCATGTAATACAATTGCCGGAACAATACAATTTGACAATATGGCGGAACTGAAGAAGACGAAACAGGGATATAAATTAGTATGGCAGGATAGCCTGATTTTTCCAGATTTAGAGAGTGATGATAAAATAAGTGTTACTACATCAAAAGCGGAGAGAGGAGAAATATTAGACCGAGATGGTAAAATGCTTGCAGGAAAAGGAGTAGCAACATCAGTTGGCATTATACCGGGAAAGCTGGAAGACAGGAATGTATCTATTGAAAAAATAGCGGAGTTATTAGAGATAGATGTAGAAACAATAAATAACAAACTCACAGCAAAGTGGGTAAAAGAAGATTCTTTTGTACCAATTGAAACTATTCCGAAAGTAGAAGAAATAGATTTAATGAAAATACAACCAGAAGAAAAGACACTTGAGGAGCAGGATTGTCAGAATAAACTTTTGGAAATTCCAGGGGTTATGCTATCAGATGTGGAAGTTAGAACCTATGAGTTAGGGGAGGCAGCAGCTCATTTAATTGGTTATGTACAGTCTGTAACAGCAGAAGATTTGGAAAATCATCCAGGGGAAGGATATTCAGCAGAAAGTGTAATCGGAAGATCTGGGGTGGAAAAGTTATACGAAAAGCAATTAAAAGGAAAAGATGGTTGTGATATAAAGATTTTGGATAGTGATGGGGAAGTAAAAGAGGTTCTTGCAAGTATTTTTAAAGAAGATGGTATGGATATAAGATTAACGATAGATTCCGATTTGCAAAAATCATTATACGAGCAGTTTAAAGAAGATCCGGGGTGTTCTGTCGCAATGAATCCTTATACGGGAGAAGTATTGGCTTTGGTAAGTACCCCATCTTATGATAATAATGAATTTATACGGGGCATATCATCAGAGAAATGGACATCATTAAACGAAGATGAAAAGAAACCATTATATAATCGTTTCCGTCAAGTATGGTGTCCTGGCTCAACATTTAAACCAGTTGTGGCAGGAATTGGGTTGAAAACGGGAAGCATAGATCCAAAAGAAGATTTTGGAAATGAAGGTTTGGCATGGCAGAAAGATTCGTCTTGGGGATCTTATCAAGTGACAACACTTCATGAATATGAACCGGTTATTATGAAAAATGCAATTATCTATTCTGATAATATTTATTTTGCAAAGGCAGCTCTTAAAATAGGTAGTGAGAATTTTATGAATACTTTAAATGAAATAGGATTTAATCAGAATATGCCGTTTGAGATTGCGATGCAGGAATCAACATATTCCAATACAGATAAAATAGAAACAGAAATACAATTGGCAGATAGTGGTTATGGGCAAGGGCAGATTCTTGTAAATCCATTACATCTGGCAAGTATTTATACTTCATTTTTAAATGAAGGGAATATGATAAAACCGTATTTGAAATACAAAGAAGAAGCATCTGGTGAAACATGGATAGAAAATGCGTTTAGCAAAGAAAATGTAGAAGAAATTATGCAAGGGGTGGAAGGTGTTGTAAATGATCCAGAAGGAACCGGATATGCTGCACATCGTGACGATATTTTGCTGGCTGGAAAAACAGGGACAGCCGAGTTGAAGGCAACGAAAGAAGATACTTCTGGCAAAGAAATCGGGTGGTTTTCGGTGTTTACGGCAGATAAAAGCGTGGACAAACCAATTCTTCTTATCAGTATGGTTGAGAATGTGAAAGGAATCGGTGGAAGTGGTTATGTTGTTAAAAAGGATGCAACCGTATTGGAGGAATATTTTGAAAAATAAAAAAATTTTTACGGGGAATTATTACATATGTAAGAAAATTGCGATGATATTGATAGTTCTTATTGTTTTTACAGGATGCGGCCAAAATCGAATTACGGAAAAAGAAGAAAAGAAAGAAACCGTAGAATCTGAAATGAATGCAGAAGTAAAAAAAACAGCGCAAACTTTTCGGTCTGTTTATATGAAGGAGAAGTCGGAGTTAAATACATTAAAGGCGAAAAGAAAAATTATCAATTGTCTGGAAGAGAAAGGATATGCGGCAGTAGATTGTGATAATCAGATTGATATGGTCAATCGTGAAAAAGTAGAAGAATTTTGCAAGGCAGCGGAGAAAGAAGAACAGGCAACAGTAGATATTGTACAACCGAACAGAGATTCGCTACAATATTAATATTTCTGGTGATAAGGAGATGGGAAGATGAGACAATGTATGGATGCAGATAATCTGCACCGAAGACTGAAGAAAATAATCGGACAGGTTCAGGCAATCAGATGTACTGGTATCACTGGCATTAATTGCATCAGTCTGTATTGGTGAAAATTTTGCAGCAGGCGAGGTCTTTCTGGTTCAATATTCCATTAAAGCGGCTTAAGAAGGTTATGGTTGTAATGGCAGCCGCCAGGATATCACTGACTGGTTCTGCAAGGAAAACTGCAAATACCTTATCAGATAAAAAGAGCGGCAGGATAAAGATCAGAGGGATCAGCAGGATCAGTTTTCGCAGGCATGCAAGAAGCAGACTGATCTTTGCCTGTCCGAGTGCCATAAAACTCTGCTGGCAGCTTATACTCCCGGAAAGCAGGAGACAGCAAGAGAAGATTTCAATAACAGCAGAAATTATGTATAATTATGTTGTAGGTACAAAAATAGTGTGACAGCGAGGTAGAGAAAATGGAAGAGCAGATAAAAAAGATTTATGAAAAGCAGAAAAATGGACGCATCAGGATGATACGGAATGTGCTGTTGATTTATGCAGCATTGATCTGTGTGGTGAGTATTTTCAAAGGAAATCCGTTCCCGCATCAGGAGACAGTACTCTTTTTCGATGTGAAGCAGCCGGGCTGGGTCACGACAGATCCCTGGCTTCTGTGGATTTGCGTGGTGGTTGATCTGATTGCAGGTATATTCATTTTAATCAGGGACATTCTCAGAGATTTTTCAAAAATTGACCGGATTCTGTCACAGCAATGTGATGCAGAAAAATATTCAGAAATGCTGGAAGAGTTGATAAAGTACGGAAAGAGCTTGGATTATCATGGATTTCAAAAAAGTGTCATGCTGATAGCTGAGTCTAAATATGTAGTTGCACTGATCATAAATGGGCAGTTGCAGAAGGCAGAAGAGTATATAAAGAATGAATGGGAAGGAAAAAGAGAGGGACGTTCCTGGCAGCAGGTCATGACGAATCTCGAACTGTCGAAGAAATATCAGGAGAAAGATGCGGCAGGTTATTCGGCTACATTAGAAAAAGCAGGGAAAGTATTTCAAAAGAATCCACTGTTTATGGCAAAAAATTTGATGCTGAAAGGTGAAGATGAGGCAGCAGTAAGATTACTGGAAAATGATACGGAAAAGCTGCCTTATTATGAGGTTACACGCAGATTCCTGCTGGGAGTATGTTACTACCGAATCGGAAAAGAAGAGCAGGGAAAAGAATGTATGGAATATGTAATTGGGCATGGAAATACGTTGAAGTGCAAAGAAGAAGCGGAAAAATATGTAACAGTGTAAGTAAGGATGTTCTTTAAAATGACAGGGTAACAAAAATGGAGAAGATATAGAGGATGGTAATAAAATAGGATATATCGCACATAAAGATGGTGAATCTGGAGTATACAATTCCTGAAAATAGACTTGATTTTTAAATATTACAAGCGTAAGATTTAAGGAACAAAAAAATTAGAAGAAAGGAATCGGTGGAAGTGGTTATGTTGTTAAAAAAGATGCAACAGTATTGGATGAGTATTTTGAAGAATAAAAAAATTTTTATGAGAAATTATTACATATGTAAGATATTTGCGATGATATTGATAGTTCTTATTGTTTTTACAGGGTGCGGACAAAATCGAATTACGGAAAAAGAAGAAAAGAAAGAAACCGTAGAATCTGAAATGAATGCAGAAGTAAAAAAAACAGCGCAAACTTTTCGGTCTGTTTATATGAAGGAGAAGTCGGAGTTAAATACATTAAAGGCGAAAAGAAAAATTATCAATTGTCTGGAAGAGAAAGGATATGCGGCAGTAGATTGTGATAATCAGATTGATATGGTCAATCGTGAAAAAGTAGAAGAATTTTGCAAAGCAGCGGAGAAAGAAGAACAGGCAGCAGTTGATATTGTTGTTGTATTTGATGAAGGGGAAATTATACAATATCATTTAGAGTCAATGAATGGAAAGATAAATGTTCGATTATGTCAGGTTAAATGGAAAGATAATAGTCCACAGGCTAATTATTATGATGAATATGAAGCATATGAGTGGAAATATACAGAAAAAGGATACTTGTTTCTGGAGGAATATCACCCACCGGGATTTGATGGAGCACCGGGTGAAACTGGATTCAGAGTGCAGCCATTAGATAAAACATGCCGGGAATTGAATCGAAAATATGTTATGCCGTTGGGGTATGCACTTAATAATCTGTTGATTACAAATTGGGATAACCAGAATTATACGGAACTTGATTTTTATGATCTTTATGAAAAAATGTATTATATGAAATATGGAAAGCAAGTTCCATATGAAGCAAATTATGGTGGAGTAGAATATGAAGTTCCAGAAGATGAGTTTGAAGAGGTTATAAAGACCTATTTACCATTTAGTAATACCGAGATTGAAAAGGGAACTTTTTATAACTCTAATAATAAAACTTTTAGATACAGACCGCGAGGGTTATATGATTGTGAATTCCCATATGAGCCATATCCGGAAGTTATCTCATATGAAAAATTACAAGATGGAACATTAAAACTTACGATAGAAGCAGTATGGGAAATCAGAATGGTAGATCAGGCAATCACCAGTGAATTGATGATAAAACCTATGGAAGACGGAAGTTTCCAGTATTTATCAAATAAGGTAATCAGGTCAGATCAAAATGCAAATGCAGGGTGGTATATGCCAAGGTTAACAGAAGAAGAGTGGGAAGAGAATTACAGTAATAATTAGGGGGCAATATGAAAAGAAAAAGTATTTTGTTAGTACTTTGTATAGGAATGATTCTGACTTCCTGTGAAAGTAAGATATCGTTAAACAGCACAGATGTAAAAAATGAGAAGAATCAGAAAAACACTACCATGGAAAATCCGGATAAGGGATATAATCTACCAATCGATGAAGACAAGAAAAAGGAAGTTGTGAACGATTGTGAAGAAATTATGGGCATTGTCCGAGACATTTATTCTGAATATAATGGAATACAAGAAGCAGATCAGAACACTGCTGAGCAAATGATGAATCGGATGAAAGAAATTATCAAACAAAATGGGAATCCGGTCATTGGTTCCGATCATTATTCTGTTATGGATAATTATCAGAAGATGGAACAATTTTTAAAATCTGCAGAACAAGAAGAAAAAGGAAGTGTAATTTTATATGAAGCAGATACAGATGGTGGAATTACCAGAAAAGAATATAGTTATGATGGAAAAGAAATGAGTGTGATGTCCGCAAAAATGATCTGGAGTGAGGATACAGAGCCTGTACTTACATACATATCGCTATCAAAAATAAAAGAATGGGCATATACTGAAAATGGGAATTTCTGTTATGAATTATGCGTACCTGAACCACCGGAAGTGACAGAGATTGTAGATGGAAGTTGTATTATCCGGGTAAAGCCTTTGAGTGAGGAGTGTCGGGAATATTCAAAAAAATATGTGAGTACGTTCGGCTATCAGGGAAACAATCTGTTATGTTCAAACTGGAATGCGGAGGATATGCAGGGGTTGGATTATAATGGACTTTATGAATATTTTTATCAAATGAAATATGGAGAAAAATTTACTGCAGAAAAAGAGGTTGTGGGAATTCCAGCAGAAGAGTTCGAAAATGTAATTATGACATATCTTCCTGTTACAAAAGAAGAATTGAAAGAATGGGCGGTCTACGATGAACAAAGTAATATGTTTATCTGGGAACGATTGGGATGTGGTAATTATTCACCAACACATTTTGGCTTGTCTTTACCGGAAGTAACAGAAGTCAGGCACAATGAAGATGGAACCATTGTTTTGACAATTCATGCAGTATGTGATTCTGTTGTATGTAATGATGTTGTTATTACACACGAACTTACGATGAAAATTCAGGATGATGGAACGATTCAGTATGTTGGAAACAGGATTTTAGATAATGGTATTGATAATATACCGAGGTATCAGTACCGGTTAGGTAATTTGCAGAATTGATCAGTAGAGAAGAATGAAATAAAGAGAACTGATAACGGGAAATTATGCTATCAGTTCTCTTTATTTATTTCCAAATACCAAGATTAGAAAGTACAGATTCTGTTATTTCGGTAGCCTGACTTCCAGTTGCACCAGAAGAGGATTGAATATTTGTTGCGAAGTAGTAAGTATTATTCGCTGTTTCAATGTATCCGATAAACCAGCCATTGACATCTTTACCATTGACACGCCCAGTTCCTGTTTTCCCGTAAAGAGAACCGGAAGAAGTAGTGGAAAGCAGCAGAGCTTTTTTTACTGCCTGGATATTTTTACTGTCAAAATGAAAATTATTTTGATAGAAATCCTGTAACAATTCCACCTGTTCTATGGGTGATATCTTCAGAGAGAAATCTGTCCAATAGAGATTTAGATTTGTTCCAGTATTCTGATTCCCATAGTTTATTGTCTGTAAAAATGTTCTTACGGCTTCAAAACCTGCCTGTGAATCAATTGCCTGAAAATACCAGTTTACGGAATTATGTATAGCCGAGGTTAAATCTTGATCGGCTTCCCATGAATTAAAAGGATATGGTTCTCCATTCCATGTGAAAGTGGAATGTTCTGGTGTAATAATTCCAGATTCCAAGCCAAGTAATGCATCATATATTTTATAAGTCGAATTCGGTGATACACGTGTGGAAGCATGCTCCATATTATAAATATTCCATTTATCAGCAGACTGATCATATAAAACAAAACTTCCAGTGTAGTCCCCAAAATTGGAAGAAAGATTTAGCTGAGTAATATTCTTTTCGGTTGTGTCAAAATGATACCCAGTCTGATCAGAAGCATAAACAGAAAGTATGGGAATGCATCCAATGATGATAGTAGAGACGAATATGCATATAAGATATCCACGAATTTTTTGTTTAAAAGTAGGTTGGTGGAATGATGCAATATTTAAAATGCGTCCTTTTAACTGTTTTATATTTCCACTAATTCCCATAGTAAGAGGGAATGGAGACAGAGCTATTGTTTCGGCAAAGTTAATCAGTGTATTTCCATATGACTTGTATTCTGTTTCTTTCAATAATTGTAATACAGCACTGTCGCAGGCAAGTTCCCGTTCCTGACGTATTCTTTTTAGAAAATACCAGATTAGGGGATTGAACCAGTAGAAAACATTTACTGTATTTATCAAATATCCAATTAGAATATCTTTATGCTTGTAGTGCTGCAGTTCATGAAGAAGCATATATCGAATATCAGTTGCGCTTATAGTTCCAGCGTTAAAATCTGAAATCAAGTGAATTGGAAGATAAATGCGAGGATGCAGGAAACCAGCTAAAACAGGAGATTTCAAAAATGCTGTACTATAAATCGGAATGGTATGCTTGCTGTTCACTTCGTTTAAACATTCTATATAAAGAGCGTTTAGTTCTTCATTTTGAAGAGGTAAAGCAGAACTATGTAAGGCTTTTACTTGTTTTACTGAGCGGTAGAGAAGAAAAAACATTATGAATATACCGATACTCCAGAAAAATACAAGTAATGTGTGAATAAAAGTTGGTATTTGGGTGCTGACAGAGACAGCAAAATCATTTATTTTATCCAAATTATAACCATTACCAGAAAGAAAAGTGGTTTGAATGTCACCATTGGTACTTGAACTGGCTGTCAGCAAATGTCTCCACGATATAGAAGATGGGGCAGAGTTTATCGGTAAAAAGGGAACAATTAGAACGGCAAGAAATATAATCGAAAGATTATATTGCATACATGCGGATAATTGCCTTTGCAATAAATTTTTTAATCCCAGTAAACTACCTAAAAAAATACAAATGATGGCATTACAGAGTAAAAATCGAAAACTAAAATATATCAAAATATGCTCCTCCCATGGTTAATGATTGGAAAGAAGATTCCGTAAGCTGGCAATGTCTTCTTCAGACAATTTATCATCCTCAATGTAAGAGGCAAGCATAGAAGTGATATTACCATTATAATATCGCTTTAAAAAAGAATTACTTTCCTGCCGAATATATTCGTCTTCCTTGACCAATGGAGTATAGACAAAAACCCGGCTTTGTTTTTCATAGGTTAGTGCTTTTTTAGAAACGAGACGTTTAATCAATGTCTGAATTGTTTTAGGACTCCAACTGGAAATTTGTGTTAATTTTTCAGTAATTTCATTGGTGCTGATTGGTGCGTATTTCCAAACGATTTTCATAACTTCAAATTCAGCTTCTGAAATTTGAGGCAGATTGCTCATGTGATATTCCTCCAAATCTTACAAATGTAATAAAAATATTATAGATCTTAAAAGGTTATTCTGTCAACGAAATAAAAACATGACTTAAAATCTTACATATGTAATAATGTGAACTTCCCGTGAGAATTCTCACTCGAAAGTAACGATTTTTGACAAATACTGAAAAAGCCCAGAAAATCAACGTTTTCTAGGCAAAGTAAATTTGAAGAAAAAATGGTAAAATAAGAGAGTAAAGTTACTCTCGATAATACACAGAATTGTGAGGTTTTGCCGTGTATCTTGATTGCAAAGTTGATATACCAAATGCACCTGGAAAAATCAGTTTTATCACGAAGGGAACAACCAAATATGTCAGATATATCAAGAAAAGCGTAGATGAGTTAAGTGAGATACTCTATCAGAATCAGAAGTAATCCCGGAGGAGGAATGGAGAATGGCAGGCAGACCAAGAAAAAATAATGTATCGATGGAAGAAATGATTAAGCATCAGGAAGACGCTGTTGAGAAGGCCAAGAGTAAGTATGATTCAGAGGTTGCAAAGCTGAAAGACTTATTGGCAAAGAAAGATGAGATACGTAGAAAAGAAATCTTAAAAGCAGTGGAAAGCAGTGGTAAGACATTCGAAGAAATCATAGAATTTCTGACGGAAGGGAAGAATTAGGATCATGCAAGAGTATTCCAGAATAATTCTTGAGGAATATCGCAGGACGCATAAATCTGTCAGGAGTAGGCGGATAGCAGAATTAGTTGAACTTTCATATGATGTGAATAGTTATGCATCAGAAGCTGATGCAATCTTCTTGGAGAAGGCAATCAGTCAAGAGCGGAATGAGGAGCGTCGTGAAGCACTAATTGAACTGGAAGATTTCCTGTTTCCGTTCTAAAAGTAGGGTTTTGAGTGAGAAAAATGTAGGAAGTTCAGAATAATCCTGCTATAATGATGCGAAGTAATAAAGAGTTCCGGGAGATATACGAGTATTATAAGAAATGTGTTCGGAATTTACTAAAAGTCCGACAGGTAATGATAGCCCTTAGCCGTAGGCTGATCAGAGTATTTTTTACAATGTAAGGAACGGTGTGACTTATAATTTGGAGAAGATGATGTCGGATATACACCGACAGGAGCCATCAGTTGTAGCGCAGATAATTAAAGCGTCCATTATCAGTTGGTGCCGAGAAGCGGGAAGGTAACTGTAGTAGTATTGAAAAATATATAGCCAGTGTAGCTGTATAAGAATTTCGCTGTAGGGAAAAGACCTTGCATGTGAGCATAATCGGCATCCAACTACAGATAAACAGAACGAAGGTAGTTAGGACTCTACTGTAGCAGGTGGGAGATCTTGCCAGACATGAGATGGTTTGTTGCGGTCTGTGAAGAGGGAACAGGAAGGTGGCTATAAGAAGAGAAAGCTCGTAATAACTTAAAATAAGGATTTCTTATACATCTTCAATAAAAATATACAGAGAGTATAAGAATGGAAAATAATTTGGTGTAAAATTTTGTTGGAGGTGCTTATGGGGGATAAGTTAAAAATTAAGCATACAAGAATGACTTTTGATGAATGGAATAGATCTATCGTTAAAAAAAATGTTTATTTATCAGAAGACGAAGAGAAACGATATGGTTTAATACATATTGAGAAGGTAAAAGAAAAACAGGTGTGGGGATTTTTGGATGGCCGACCGGTAGTTGCGGATGATGGATTTCAGTGGCTTGTAATAGTGCCTAAATATAAAAACTATGTTATAACTATGTATATGGATCAAAATAGAAAGACAATTTTATGGTATATTGATATGATTGATGGTCAGGGTACAGATGAGGATGGGGTTTGTTTTTATAATGATTTGTTTCTCGATTTAATTATATTAGACTCAGGTGAAATAGTTGAAGATGATAGAGATGAGCTTGATATGGCTTTGGCACAGGGGGTAATTTCTAAAGAACAATATACAAGGGTAAATGAAACTGCATTATATTTGAAGGAAAGGTTAAGAATAAATTCTAACTGGATTTTGGATTATTGTCAAGAAACAATGATAAAAATAGAAAAAGAAATATCGGAAGACAAATGTAAGGTGTATAGCTAATAATTGTACACTCAATATTAGTATGTAAGGTGGTTTTGGAATAATACAAAAGCGCAGATTGAAAAATAGTTCTATAACAAGAGTTAGTTTAGGTAGCTTAATGTATGTAGCTTACGCTTTTGAAATTGGAGGATTGAAGAGTATATTTTTCTGTTTCTTGAGCAATGGTAGGTAATGTTCAATTAAAATCAATATTAAAGTTTTACCATTATCAGCTCTTTGAACAGTGATAATGTAAATTGGTAGTAGCTGGCAACCATTAAAAGTTGGGATGCTTGCTTCCTTTAACGAAATGGATTATAAAATTGTAAGTAAGTTAGGAAAAAGGATGTCGGCGGCATCTTGGGGCATACGCTTCGCTGCTTCCCAAAAGAATGTTGATATCGTTTTAAGTGGAATGAATTCATTGGATCAAATTCAAGATAATGTGTCATATATGAAAAATTTTATTTCAATTAACAATGAAGAAATGAATTTATTATTTCAATTGGCAGAACAGTATAAAGAGAAAAGATATGTTCGATGTACGATTTGCCGTTATTGTATAGATGTGTGCCCAAAGAATATTGATATACCATTATATATTCAGTTACTTAATAATATAAAACGATTTGACAATAAATCTATCTTTTATAATATGAAGACATATTACAAAGCACATACTCAAAAAGATAATGGTTTGGCAGGGTGTATGGAATGTGGACAGTGTGAAAATATTTGTCCACAAAAAATTTCTATAAGAAAATATTTTGGTGAAATAAAACAACTATTTGAATAATTATGGACAGAACCTCCTAGTTTTAGGGCGTACCCTATAAATGAAATCTGACACCCTGCGCTAGAGCGTGTCTGAAAAATCATTTCCGCAATCTGCAAGCCCCACTTTGCGGGAGATTTTACCCTCATTCGGTTGCCGTAGCCCGCTACGCCGCCCTCATTCGGATAAAATCTCCCACAAACTGGGACTCGCAGCTCACGAAAAGCCTTTTTCAGACACGCTCTAGGATGCCAGACAGAGACTGTGGAAATCGAACACTTGTGCTTTTTTCTTGCCTTGGGTTATATACTTTTAAAAATATCTTTGGTATAATGTGTTCAAGGGCGGTAAGCTTTTTTGAAGTGCTCTGCCTATTGGAGATAATATATAATGCCATGTGACGCACAGCTCTCGAAAAGAGCATTTGTGACTTTTTGCTTTTTTCATTCGTAAAAGAGTCTTATAAGGCTATTTTTTTGAGGTTTCATTACAAATCGCAAATGACCCCTGTGGTTGATATTGAACGTATCAAAAGTCACAAAGGAGGTTTTGACTATGAATAAATTTGTTTTAAAAGCCCCATATCAGCCGACAGGTGACCAGCCACAAGTGATTGCGGAACTGGTAAAAGGGTTTAAGGAAGGCAATCAATGCCAGACTTTACTAGGGGTTACGGGTTCCGGTAAGACATTCACGATGGCGAACGTCATCGAACAGTTGCAGAAACCGACTCTCGTTATCGCACATAATAAAACACTTGCTGCTCAGTTGTACGGAGAATTCAAGGAGATGTTCCCTGACAACGCAGTGGAGTATTTTGTCTCCTAGAATGTGTGGGGCATAAAATGCCGTAGTACATAAAAATGATACAGTATATATTCTTGGAGACATCAGTCATCATCTACCGAGGGATAGAGCAAATGAATTGATTAGCAAGCTGAACGGAAAGAAGATTCTGGTTAAAGGAAATCATGACAAGAAATATGATACTGAATTATTTGAGGAGATTTGTGATTTCAAAACAGTGTCATTAAATGGAGTGTATTTTGCATTAATGCACTATCCAATGTTGTCATGGCCGAAGAAGAACAGCGGAAGTATACAACTGCATGGACATATACATGCACGTGAGGAATATAATTTTCAGAATAAAGTAGATGGAATTACAAGGTATGATGTAGGTGTGGATGCTAATTGTTATTATCCCGTGTCAGTAAAACAGATTATAAAGTTTTTTGAGAACAATGAAGGAAAATGCAAATTGTGAACTGTTTAGGCAAAATTTGCCTAAACTGCGTCAATTAGGGAAATTGAATTCCCCAATTGAGAAAAACGTAATTATTACAGTTGATCTGAATTAGTGATATTAGATAAGCTTGAAAAGAATAGAAAGGATAGATGTACATGATTCAAGAACATGAAATTGTTTTGTATCAAGTGGAGGATACTAATATATGTGTTAATGTTGTTTTTAAAGATGAGACATTCTGGATGACGCAAAAGGCAATGGCAGAATTATTTGATGTCAATGTACCGGCGATTTCAAAACATTTATCTAATATATTTGAGGAAGGAGAACTTTTTAAAGAGGCAACTGTTTCCAAAATGGAAATAGTTCAAATGGAAGGAAATAGAAAGGTCAAGCGAGAACCGGAATTTTATAATCTAGATGCAATTATAGCGGTCGGATATCGGGTTAATTCTAAGAAAGCTACAAGGTTTCGTCAATGGGCAACAAAAACATTAAAGGACTATATTACTAAAGGATTTGTTCTTAATGATGATATGCTTAAAAATGGTAAGCCGTTTGGAAAAGATTATTTTGATGAATTATTGGAACGTATTCGTGAAATACGAGCCAGTGAACGGAGAGCATATCAAAAAATTACAGATGTATTTGAACAGTGTAGTTATGATTATGATAAAAATAGCGATATCACAAAAGCTTTTTATGCTTTTGTTCAAAATAAGCTTCATTTTGCAGTTACCGGAAAGACAGCGGCAGAATTAGTTTATGAACGAGTAAATGCTGAGAAACCTGCTATGGGACTTACTACGTGGAAAGATGCTCCGGATGGTAAAATTTTGAAAAGAGATATTAGTGTTGCAAAGAATTACCTAAATGAAAAAGAATTATCACGCTTAAATAGGCTTGTTACAATGTTTATTGATTATGCAGAGTTGATGGCTGAAGATGAAGTATTGATGAGTATGCAAGATTGGGTAGAGCAGACAAATCAATTTTTAAGAAATAACAGAAGAGAGGTACTTGAAGGTAAGGGGAAAGTATCACATGATATGGCTATGAAAAAGGCGGAGAAAGAATATGAGATATTTCGGGTAAAGCAAGATCAGGAGTATGTTTCTGAGTTTGATAGAGAAGTGGAAAGATATTTAAAAGGTGAATAGTTAAGGAAGATATTATATGAGTGATGAATTGAAAGGCGCTATTATTACAGCCATAGTTACAGGGATTATATCAATTATAGGATTTGTAGTAATTTATAATTCTATGAAGAAAAATTTTAAGAACGAATTGGAAAAAGAAAAGACTAGAGCGTGTTTGAAAAATAAAAATTGCACAAACCAAATGTTGCATTTCCCTTT
>OLQV01000421.1_pt1 | contig 41187 bp, 49 predicted proteins | sample 1672371 | NCBI WGS metagenome assembly OLQV01 (sample SAMEA3136676, study PRJEB25190) | human gut metagenome
CTTCCCATATTCACCATCTCCTTTATTAAATTATATCAAAAATAAAAGTAGATCACATCTTTTTTATGTGTCTACTTTTATTTTATCACTTCACTATTTTGTTTTAGTATCTTCTTTTTTTGAATTCTTTTTACTTTTCTTTATAATTTCTGTATTTTCTTCAGTAATTTCTTTTTCTTCTTCTTGTGGTAAATGACCATTTTTTACTAGATAGTCAATTTCTTCTTTTGTAATTGTTTCTTCTTCAAGAAGAGTATTTGCTATCAATGATAATAGGTCTTTATTTTCTGTTATTATCTTTTTAGTTTTTTGATAACAATCTTCAATTATTGATCTCATTTCTTCATCTATTTCATGAGCAACTGTGTCAGAAATATTTCTGTTTTTTGTATAGTCTCTACCTAGGAAAGTGTTGCCATCTGGTTCTTCAAGCATCATTGGTCCTAGGGAACTCATTCCGTATTCTGTTACCATACTTCTAGCTATTTTTGTTGCTTTTTTGAAGTCATCGTGAGCTCCGGTTGTTATTTCACCAAAGGTTACTTCTTCTGCTACTCTTCCTCCTAGTAGTCCACAAATTGATTCCAATAATTCGTTTTTGGTATAATTGAATGATTCTTCTTTTGGCGTCATCATGGTGTATCCACCAGCATGGCCTCTAGGAATGATAGTAATTTTTTGTACTTCGTTAGCACCATCTAGTTTTAATCCCATGACAGCATGTCCTGCTTCGTGAAATGCTACTAATTTCTTTTCTTTATCAGTATATTTTTTAGTTACTTTGGCTGGTCCCATTAATACTCTGTCTGTTGCTTCGTCGATTTCAGCCATTGTTATTTCTTTTTTATTTCTTCTTACTGCTAGTAAAGCTGCTTCATTGAGTAGATTTTCTAGGTCTGCTCCAGAAAAGCCAGGAGTTCTTTTTGCTAAATACTCTAGAGTGATGTTTTTTGCTAAAGTTTTGTTTTTAGCATGTACTTTTAATATTTCTACCCTAGCATTTTTATCTGGCAAACTTACTGTTACTTGTCTATCAAATCTTCCAGGTCTTAATAGGGCAGGATCTAGGACATCTGGTCTATTAGTAGCGGCTATTATAATAATTCCTTCATTTGCACCAAAGCCATCCATTTCAGTTAATAATTGGTTTAATGTTTGTTCTCTTTCATCGTGTCCACCACCTAGACCGGTTCCTCTTTGTCTACCAACAGCATCTATTTCATCAATAAATATTAAACAAGGAGCATTCATTTTTGCTTGTCTAAACATATCTCTTACTCTTGAAGCTCCGATTCCGACGAATAATTCTACAAAATCAGATCCACTTATATAATAGAATGGTACTTTGGCTTCGCCTGCTACAGCACGCGCAAGCAATGTTTTACCAGTTCCTGGTGGTCCTACTAATAGGACTCCTTTTGGTATTCTAGCTCCCATACTTGTAAATTTCTTTGGGTTTTTTAGGAAATCTATTAATTCTTGTACTTCTTCTTTTTCTTCAGTTAAACCAGCAACATCTTTAAAAGTAGCTTTGCTTTCTTCAACGAGTTTTGCTCTTGATTTGCCAAAATCCATTGATTTTCCACCATTTCCTAGTTGTCTAGTAAATACCCAAATAGTTACTCCTGCTAATAAAATAATTGGTAGGAATTCCATAATAGCGGCCATCCATGAAGAGGCTTCAGGATCATTTACTATTGTTAATTTGAAATCACTAGTTTTTTCTTTGGCAGTTGTTATTTGTGATATAAACTCTTCAGATCTTGGTATGTATAGAACAAAGCTTTCATTATCTTTATAATTTTCTAGTTTTCCTGTTAGTTTATATGTTTCTGTTCTTACTTTTGGTGTAATTGTTAGTTCTGTTATTTTACCACCATTTAAGTCTTGTAAAAATTCATCATAGGTAAGTTCATTTACAACATTATTAAATATATTAAATATCAATAAGCATCCTATGAAAAATACTAACAAAAATATATAAGGCATTAATCCTTTTTTGATATCTTTTTTATTCATAATCTTCCTCTCTTTCAATACACTTTATTATTATATCATAGTTTTCATCTTTTTTATAGCATAAATTACTTTTTTTCATATTTGGTATCCATAACACTTTGTCGTCACTATCTACTAGCAGAGGATAATTATTTCTTTTTGATATTGGTAATTTGTTTTCTATAAAAATTTCTTTTATTTTTTTCTTATAATTACTATTTTTAAGTATCATATAATCACCATCTTTTCTGTTCCTTATGTATAGGGGGAATTTAATATCTTTACTATTTAGTCTGCATATATTATTTCCATCTGATTCTTCTTCTGATACTTTTTTAATTTCTAGACTATCTATTTTTGTAGTATCTTCAAATATTATTTTATATTTTTTTTCTTCTTTAATGTTTTTTTTGATATAGAGTTTATTATATTCTTTTACTAGTATTTTACTTTGTGGCATATTTATACTTAGGTTAGGTTTATTGCTATTTATCATAGTTAGTATATTTTGAATATGCTTTTCAGTAATTATGTTGCTTTCATTATTGTAAATATCATTCATTATATAGTATAGAATATTCTTTTTTAAGAAGTAATCTTCTTTATTTAAAACATCAATGTTTATTATGTTATTTTGATAAATAGTTGATAGTTTTTTATTTATTTCTCTATCAATATATTCATTATACTCTTGAAGGGTTTCGGAATACTTTAAGAATTTTAGATGGATATTTTTATCTTTTTCTTTTAGTATTGGTAATACTTTGTGTCTATACCAGTTTCTAGTATAGTCTATGTTTGTGTTAGAACTATCAATATAATATGTGATATTATGTGATTTATTATATGTTATTATGTCTTCTTTTGTATATGGAAGTAATGGTCTTATTATGTCGTAGTTTTTTAATTTGCTTATTCTTTTGATACCAGCATAACCTTCAATATTTGATACTCTTTCTATTTTCATGAGAATTGTTTCTATTAAATCATCGCCGTGATGGGCAAGAAATAATTTGTTTGAGTTATATTTATTTAATATTTCTTCATAATATTTATATCTTATTTTTCTTGCTTCGTTTTCAAAGTTATTCTCTTTGTATTCTTTTATGGTCATTGATTCAAAAATTAAGTTATGTTCTTGACAGTATGTTTTTAAATATTCTTCTTCAATGATACTTTGTTCTCTAATATTATGATTAATATGACATACTATTATTTTGTTTGTTTTCTTTTCTAATAAATTTAGTAAACACATTGAGTCTGGACCTGCTGATACTCCTACTACTACATAGTTGTCAAAATTAATGTCGTTTAATTCCTGTTCCATAGTTCCTCCTTCAAGCATATATTATATCAGAAAAATGATTATTTTTGAACATTTGTTTTGATATTTATTTTGTTTTATTATATAATTTTATTCTGTGAGGTGAAAAACTTATGAATTCTGATGATAAGATAGTGTCTTTTTTTTCTTTTTTAGCAGGTTTTTTCCTTCTTAGAAGAAGTTCGACATGTGGTGAATTATCTTATTTAATGAATGATTTTACTAATAGATTTAATATTTATATTGATGATGATAATGATGATTTGTATCTTTTTAATAGATTGGTTTGCTTTAAAGATAAGGATATAAATTTAAGATATGATTATGATGATATTATTAATATTAATGGGAATATATATAGGGTTAATGACTATTTATATAGTTTGACTACTGATGAGGTAAGAGAGTACTTTGGTATTCCTTATAAGGGTAATAGAATCAAAAGAAAAACTAAAGTTTCATAATGAACTTTAGTTTATTTTTATTAGGTAGTATTTTTTCTTTCCTCTTCTGATTATGTGATTTTTTCTTGTGTTATCTACTAGATGGTTTTCATCGGTTATTATTTCACCATCTATGGTGATAGCATTATTTGATAGGAATTCTCTTGCTTCTCTTTTTGAAGATGCAATACCATTATTTGTCATTATATTTATTATTGTATCTTTTTCAGAAGTAAATGTTGGCATTCCTTTGAATACTGTTTCTATTTCTTCATCAGTTAGTTCTTTTACATTACCGGTGAATAGACATTCAGTTAATTTAATTGCTTCTTGTAGTTCTTCTTCACCATGTAAGAATCTTACTACTTCACTAGCAAGTGCTTTTTGTGCTTCTCTTTTTTCTGGTTCTGTTTTTGTCATTTTTTCTAATCTATCGATTTCTTCATGAGATAGGAAGGTAAATACTTTTAGGTATTCTACTACTTTTGAATCATCTGTATTTACTAGGTATTGGTAAATTTCATAAGGCGATGTTTTATTTTTATCTAACCATAGTGCATTTCCTTCACTCTTACCAAATTTATTTCCAAACTTATCTAGTATTAATGGCATTGTGAAACCATATGCTTCTTGTCCTGTTTTCTTTCTTATTAGGTCAATACCAGCAGTTATATTTCCCCATTGATCTGAACCCGCTACTTGAAGTGTACAGCCATATTCTTTATTTAGATGTAAGAAGTCTAAACTTTGTAATATCATGTATGACATTTCACAGTAAGTAATACCACTTTCTAGTCTTCTTCTTACAATGTCTTTATTAATCATGTAATTTACATTGAAGTGTTTTCCATAGTCTCTTAAGAAGTCGATTGCGGAAATATCTTTTATCCAATCATAGTTATTTACTACTTTAAAACCAAATAGTCTTTGTACTTGATTTTTTAAGCATTCTGTATTTTTAAATAACTCTTCTTTTACTATTGTATCTCTTTCTGCTGTTGGTCTTGGATCTCCGATTAAACCTGTTCCTCCTCCTACTAATAGGATTGGATTATGACCATAATCTTTTAATCTTTTACTTATTAAAAAACTTGATAAATGTCCTAAATGTAGTGAATCAGCAGTGGGGTCTGTTCCTATATAGAATGTTAATTTTTCATTGTTTAATTTGTCTATTAAATCTGGACTTGAAAAGTCTTTTATTAATCCTCTCCATACTAAATCGTCATATAATTTCATTTTTATCCTCTCCTTTTTTATATAAAAAAAGATGATACCAAAAGGACGAAATTACTCGTGGTACCACCTTTATTTACAATATTTTATTTATATTAATAATATTGTCTTAATATGATAACGGTTTTTACCGATTAAACTATTAATATTGTAATTCATTATTTCAGTATTGTTAATTTCCACCTATCATTAACTCTCTATATTTAATACTATTTGAAATAACTACTTAATATTCGTCGTTGTTTAATGAATATGTCTAAATTGTATTACATTTTGGTATTAATGTCAATAATAAAATTGAAAAAAGTTTTAAAAGTTTTTTGCTTCACTTTAACCCTTAATTAAACTTAAGTCTTAGAGTGTTAGTTCAAGCCTAATTTTTGTCTTAAACTAATGTATCAACCATACTTATTATATATAAGTTATTTCTATATACTTTGTTGTTTATTAGTATATAGTATGTTGTTTGTTTAAGAAGTTTAATTAAAAGTATTATTATTAATTTACTTTTTTATTTTTTTATTATATAATATTTAAGGAAATGAGGGATAATCTATGATAGATAGACTAGAGGCTACATTAAAAAGATATAATGAGATAGGAGAAGAACTATCTAAACCTGATATTATATCAGATATTAAGAAAATGACTCTTCTTTCTAAAGAAAGAACTGGGTTAGAGAAGACTGTTGAAGTATATAAAGAATATAAAAAAGTGTTAGATGATATTGAAGAGGCTAAGGAATTATTAAAAGATAAGGATATGGCTGAGTTTGCTAAAGAAGAACTTGCTAATGCTGAGGAAAAGAAAAGTAAATTAGAAGGTGAACTTGAAATACTTCTTATACCACATGATCCTAATGATGATAAGAATGTTATTGTAGAAATTAGGGGTGCTGCTGGTGGAGATGAGGCTAATATTTTTGCTGGTGATTTATTTGATATGTATAGTAAGTATGCTTCTAATGAAGGATGGAAAATAGAAATACTTAATGCAGTAGAAGGTACTGCTGGTGGGTATTCACAAATTGAATTTATGGTTAAGGGCTCTGGTGTTTATTCTAAATTAAAATATGAAAGTGGTGCTCATAGGGTACAAAGAGTACCTGCAACTGAAAGTCAGGGTAGAGTACATACTAGTACAGCTACTGTTCTTGTTATGCCTGAAGCGGAGGATTTTGATTTTGAACTTGATGAATCAGAAGTTAGAATTGATATAACAAGAAGTAGTGGATGTGGTGGACAAGGTGTTAATACTACAGATAGTGCTGTTAGACTTACACATATTCCTACAGGTATTATTGTTTATTCACAAACTGAAAGAAGTCAGATCAAGAATAAAGAACTTGCTTTTAAAATACTTAAAACTAGACTTTATGATATGAAACTTAGAGAACAGGAGGAAAAAGAGGCGGCAGAGAGAAAGGTTAAGATTGGTACTGGGGATAGAAGTGAGAAGATAAGAACTTATAATTATCCTCAAAATAGAATTACTGATCATAGAATTGGTTATACTTCAATGAATCTTGACAGAGTTATGGATGGAGATATGGAAGATTTAATTGAGGCTTTAATTAATGAAGATCAAAGAAAGAAATTAGAAGGAACTATTTAATAAGTTTATGAATAAAGAAATAGAATATTTAAAAAAATATTTAAAAGATAAAGATATGAATATCGCCATTAAAGAATTAGAAAGTGGTATTCCAGTACAATATATTGTCGGTAATGTTGATTTTTATGGTTATACTTTTAAAGTTAATAAGAATACTTTAATACCTAGATTTGAGACTGAATTATTAGTAGAAAAAACTATTAAATATATAAATAAGTATTTTAATAATGAAATTAAGATACTTGATATTGGTACTGGTAGTGGGTGTATCGCTATTACTTTAAATAAATTATTAGATAACAGTAGGGTAACTGCTGTTGATATATCTAAAAATGCTCTTGATGTTGCTAGAGAGAATAATAAAATTAATAATACTGATGTTAATTTTATAGAGAGTGATGTTTTTTCTAATATTAATGATAAGTATGATGTTATTATTAGTAATCCACCATATATTAGTTATGATGAAGATATTATGGATGTTGTTTATAATAATGAACCACATATGGCATTATATGCTGATGATAATGGGTTATATTTTTATGATAAAATACTTAGAGAATGTAGAAAATACTTGAATGATAGGTTTCTTATAGCCTTTGAAATAGGTTATAAACAGGGTAATGATATTATTAATATTATTAATAAGTATTTTGATAATGTTAATATATCTTTAGAAAAAGATTATAATGGCAGAGATAGATTTATATTTGTTAGTAATATTAATTAGAAAGTACTAGATGCTTTCTTTTTTTGTTTGAATGTATTTTTGTTAGAAAGTTTACACCGTGAATATGATATATTATTATTGTTTATATATAGATTATGATAATAGGTTATATATGATAGAAAAAGACCTAGGCTTTTTCTGAAAATAAAAGTATTATTCTGTTAATACTTTATTTTCTTCTTTGAAGACAGCATCTAGATCTTTAGTAGTTCCATTTAATGTTGGTTCTGTTCCTTTTATATAGAAGAACATTTCTTTTTTTGCATCGTTATCGTTTGCTATTATACCTGTTATAGGATTTACTAATACTCCGACTACATTAGAAGGTATATTATACCATGTTGTTTCTTTATCTTTGAAATATGATTCCATGGTATCTATCCAAATATTTTTATGGTATGAATAGTCTTTTGATTCTATTTTACTATTATCATCATAACCATTCCAAATACTTAGAACAGCATCTTTATTATAACCTATTATTAATAAATCAGTATCAGTTGTTCCTGATTTAATACTATATTTATGTGTTATGTTAGGTAATAATGATATTAGAGTAGGATAGTTATAATCAATAAAGTTTTTATTATAGGTATATGTTAACATTTCATTTAATATAAAAGTAAGACTTTGATTTAATATTAGTTCTTTTTCTTCTTTATTTTCGTATAGAACATTTCCTTTGGAGTCTACTATTTTCTTTATGAAATGAGGTTCTACTTTATATCCTAGATTAGCAAATGCTGAATAACTTGTTGTCATTTCTAATAAACTTATTTCTTCGGTACCTAGTGCTAGAGATGGTATTTCAATTAGGTTACTTGTTATTCCAAGTCTTTTAGCGGTATTTATTAACATATTTTCTCCTAGAAAGAGATGAGTTTTGACAGCATATATGTTATCAGAGTAGGATATGGCCGCTGCCATTGATATTGGGCTATTGGCATAGGTATTATTATAGTTATTGGGACTATATGTTTTATCTCCAGCAAAGGTAAATGTTGTTTTTTCACTGGTAAATGATGATGAAGCGGTAAAACCATTTTCAAGAGCCGAATAATATAGTAGTGGTTTCATAGTAGAGCCTACTTGTCTTTTGGCTTTAGTAGCTCTATTATATTCACTTTTATAGTAGGAGTTTCCTCCTATCATAGCCATTACACCACCTGTATTTGGATTCATCATGATAGCGGCTGTTTCAACTTCTGTTTCATCATTTACATAACTATATACGGCTTTTTCTAAATCTTCTTGAGCTTCGATATCGAGAGTTGTATATATTTTTAACCCTCCTGTTTTGGTTATTTCTTCGGGGATATTTGTTAATTTTTTTATTTCTTCTAATACTGAATCTCTGAAATAATTGATACTTGTTATGTTATTTTTTTCTTTTTTTCCTATTATTTGGAGATTTTTATTTATAGCGTTATTATATTCTTTTTCAGTTATTTTTTTGTTATCTTTCATTAATTTTAATACTATTTTTTGTCTTTCTTTGGCTTTGCTATAGTTTTTTACAGGGGAATAGTTATTTGGAGATTTAGGTATTCCTGCTAGCATAGAAGCTTCTTCTAGAGTTAAGTCTTTAGCGGATTTATTAAAGTAGTATTTGGAAGCTGCTTCTATTCCATAGACTCCTCCATAATTTATGGTATTTAGATATCCTTCTAGTATTTCATCTTTAGTGTAATGTACTTCTAGTTCGGTTGCTAATAGGGCTTCATCTATTTTTCTCTTCCAGGTTTTTTCAAAGTTTAGAAAGAGATTTCTAGCATATTGTTGGGAGATTGTAGACGCACCTTCACTCTTATCACCTTTTATGATGTTATTTATTATGGCTTTACTTATTCTTAGGTAATCGAAGCCGATATGTTTATAGAAATGTTTATCTTCGGTAGAAAGGGTAGCTTCTATTAAATAGGGGCTTATTTCTTGCAGTGATACCCAGTCTTTGTCGTCATTAAATACTAATTCATTTTTGGTATCGTATAGATAGTATGATTTTGACTTGTTTATTTCTAGTTTTGGTGTTATATAAGCATAGGCAAATACTACGATATGTACTGATATAAATAGTATTAGTGGTAGTAGTGATAATAATATTATTTTCTTTTTATTTTTCTTCATTTATATCCCTCATTTTTTTTATTTTTGTATGTCATTTATTATTATGTTAAAAATTGTTTAAAATATGTTGTATTTTTTTTAAAGTTATGGTATGATTTCAAATGAAATGTTTGGAGGCGATATTATTAGAGTTTTTGTTAATGGTTATTTGAAGAATAATACTGATGGTGAAAATACTATTTTTAAAGAAAAAGGTATTAGAACTAAGGATAAATTATCTTTTGTATTTGATGATGTTAAATATTCTATTAAGATTAATGATAATGATATTATGCTTGTTAGAGATGGTAATGATTTTATTAATAGTTTTTCTTTTAGTGAGAAAAGTGGTAAAAGTAATTATTATCTTAAGGAACATGGTTATTCTATAGATATGGATGTTAATGTTGATGTCTTGGTTATTGATGATAATAAGATTTTTATTAAGTATGTTATTGCTCAAACAGGATGTGAATATGAGTTGATGATTGAAATGGAAGGTGTTTTATGAGTATAAAAAATAAATTACAGTACATTATAAAAGCGTGCTTACCTATTGATATGGATGTTAATAAGATTGTTATTGAGATTCCTAAGGATAAGAAGAATGGTGATTATTCTTCAAATGTGGCTTTTTTACTTGCTAAAGAGTTAAAGAGTAGTCCTATGTCTATTGCTAATGATATTAAGGATAAGATTAGTGATAAAATGATTGATAGAATAGAGGTTGCTAATCCAGGTTTTATTAATTTTTATATTAATAAGAATTATTTACTTAATAATATTAATGTTATTAATGATATGGGTAAGAATTATGGTAAGAGTGATTTTGGTAAGTTAGAGAAAGTTAATGTTGAATATGTATCAGCGAATCCTACTGGGACTTTACATATTGGCCATGGTAGAGGTGCTGTATATGGTGATTGTTTGTCTAATATTATGTCTTTTGCTGGTTATGATGTTACGAGGGAATATTATATTAATGATGCTGGTAATCAGATGTATAATCTTGGAGTGTCTATTAAGGAAAGATATAAAGAAAAGTGTGGAGTAGAGTTTTCTATCCCAGAGAATGGTTATCATGGTAAGGAAATTATTACTTTAGCTGAATCTTTATATGATGAATATGGTGATAGTAAGTTAGATGAGGATATTGAATTCTTTAAGGAGAAGGGCCTTGATATTTTACTTGATGGTATTAAGAAGGACTTGGATTCTTTTAGGGTTAATTTTGATGTCTTTACTAGTGAACAATCTTTATATGATAGGGGTCTTGTTGAAGATACTTTATCTAAACTTAAAAATAGTGGTAAGTGTTATGTTGAAGATAATGCTTTATGGCTTAGAACTACTGATTTATATGATGAAAAAGATAGAGTTTTGATTAAGAGTGATGGTAATTATACTTATTTACTTCCTGATATTGCTTATCATAGTGATAAGTTCAATAGGGGTTTTGATAGACTTATTGATGTACTTGGCTCTGATCATCATGGTTATATTCATAGGCTTAAGTCTTCACTAGAGTTTGTGGGATATGATGCTAGTAAAATTGATATTAGAATTCTTCAGATGGTTAGACTTCTTAGAAATGGCGAGGAGGTTAAACTTAGTAAGAGAACCGGTAAAACGATTACTTTGAATGAATTGATTGATGATGTTGGTGTTAATGCTGCTAGATTCTTTTTTGCATCAAAGAGTTTGGATACACAAATGGATTTTGACTTAGACCTTGCGGTTAAAAATAGTAATGAAAATCCTATCTTCTATATTGAATATGCTAATGCTAGAATTAGTTCTATTTTAAGAGGCAAGACTATAGAAAATGATTTGAGGTTTAGTACTATTGATAGCAATAGTGCATATACTATTTTGAACAAGTTAGCGGAGTTTGAGGATGTCGTTGTTAGTGCGGCTTCAAAAGGAACACCACACCTAGTTGCTAACTATTTATACGAACTTGCTGGATTATTTCATAGTTATTATTCAGCAGAGAAAATTGTTACTGATGATGAAGTATATACTAAAGAGAGAATTGCCTTTATTGCCGCTATTAGGGTAGTTATGAATAATGCTGCTAATATGCTTGGGTTAATTCTTAGAGAAGAAATGTAGGAGGAAAATATTATGCTTAGTAAAATGAGTAAAGAAAATCTTGAAATGTTATCTTATGCTAAAATAGCAGAATTATATTTAAAAGAAAATAAGAAACCTATGAATACGGCTGATCTATTTAAAGAGGTATGTAAATTACTTGAATTGTCTGATAGTGAATATCAAGAAAGAATAGGAGATTTCTTTGAGTCTTTAACTACTTCTAAGGAGTTTATTTTACTTAATGATGGTAATTGGGATTTAAGAATTAATCATTCTGTTAAAATAGATATTGATGACATTTATGAAGAAACTGATTCTGAGGAAGATGAGAATGAAGATGGTTATGATGATGAGAATATGAGTGAAGAAGATAACTATGATGATGACTATACTGATAGTAGTGATGATGATATTTTAGATGATGATTATGCTGATTTAAATATTGTTGATGATGAAGAACTAGATAGCGAGAACTAGTTCTTTTTTATTGACTTATGTCATTTAATGAACTATAATATAGATATTATTTGGAGGTTATTATGAATTGTTATAGAGAAACATATGATAGATTAGTTAAAGAACTTAAGACATTAGAAACATATAGGGAAAATATGATTGGTGAATATAATGATTTATCTAGCGAGTATAAGGCTCTTGCTACTGAATATAATATGAAAAGAATGGGTATTGATGCTGATTGGCAGAATGAAGTAAATAAATATTTAAAGTTAATACTTAGATTGTTTGTTTCGAATGTTGGGTTGGCTGTAATTTTAATTATTATCAATTCTTTTGGTGCTTTTGTATCAACGGGAATGTCAATTCTATTAGCGGCATTAGCAGTTATTATTGGGACTACAACTGGTTTTTTAATTGATTATAAGAAACACTCAAAAATATTTGAAGATTTTGAATTGAGAAGATTTGACTTAAAGGATAGCTATGAGAAGAATTTAGAAATTCTTCACAGTAAATTAAATGCTTCTTCTAATGAACTTAATAGAATAGATATGAATATTTCTGATAATAAAAATGAAATTAATTCTCTTATAATGGGTTATGGAAAATTATGTTTAGGAATATCTGATATTAATGAGAATGCTCCTAGTGATAATAAAGCTTATGTTAGAAAGAGAACTATTAATGATAAATAGGAACTAGATACTGGTTCTTTTTTCTTTGGCTTGTTCATAGTATTATATGGAGGCTATATGAAAAAGAAGATTAAAATAGGTATACCAAGAGCATTTTTATATTATCGTAATTATATTTTGTGGAAAACTTTTTTTGAGGGGATTGGGTGCACACTTATAATTAGTTCTCCTAGTAATAAGGGGACTATTATGGAGGGAAAAAAGTTATCTATTGATGAGGCTTGTCTTCCTTCAATAATTTACTTAGGTCATATTAAAGAACTTTCTTCGAAGTGTGATTATATTCTTGTACCTAGAGTATGTAATTATGGTAAAGGTAATAGGGTATGTATGAAGTTTAATGGAATATATGATGTTGTTAACAATTTGTTTGAAGATAATATTTTAGATTATGATATTGATTATTTAAAGGGAAAGTTTGAAATATTTGGATTTATTAAAATGGGTATTAGATTAAAGAAAAATATTTTTAAGATTTTATATTACTATGTTAAGGGAAAAATTAAGGAGAAAAAATATTTTGATATTTTGGCTAATAAGCAGGATAAGGTATTTAGATCTAATAAAATGAAAATACTTATTGTTGCTCACCCTTATGTTGTTTATGATGAATATTTAAGTGGTAATATTATTAGATATTTTAAGGAGAATAATATTGATCTTTTATATTCTGATAGATTAGATAGAAGGACTTCTATTGGTTATGCTGAAGACTTTTCTAATACTTTGTATTTTCTTTATTCTAAAGAGAATATAGGTAGTGCTTTCTTTTATAAAGATAATATTGATGGTATTATTTTTTTATCTTCTTTTCCATGTGGGCCTGATTCTCTTGTTAATGAGCTCGCTATTAGAAAGTTAGATGATATTCCTTCAATTAAAATAACTGTTGATGAGAGTACCGCTACTAGTGGATTAATAACAAGACTTGAGAGTTTTGTCGATATTTTAAAGGCTAGGCGAGATAATGGATAGAGTTATTTCTTTTCCTCATTTGGGGAATTATTATATTGTATTTGATTATCTTATTAGGAAAACTACGAAATGTAGAGTTATTATTCCTCCTTCGACTACCAGAAGAACAATTAGTCTTGGAGATAAATATGCTCCTTCTTTGGTGTGTGTGCCTTTTAAATATAATCTTGGTAATTATATTGAGGCTCTTGAAATGGGAGCAAATACTTTGATTCAAGGTGGTGGTGGTTGTAGATATGGCTATTATGGTGAATTAGAAGAAAAGATTTTAAGAGATTTAGGTTATGATTTTGAATTTTATAATTTAATTAGTGATAACCATATTTCTTTGAAGAAGGCTTATAATTTCTTTAAAAAGATGAATAAGAAGATTAATGTTTTTAGTACTTTTTATTATTTAGTTAATAGTCTTATTATGATAGCTTGCATAGATAAGATAGAGAAGTTTATTAGGCTTAATATGGGATTTGAAGTGATAGATGGTTCTTTTGAAAAACTAGAGAAGGAGTATCTTGATAGTTTTAGGGATAATGGAATAATTAAGAATATTATTTATTATTTTAGATATAAAAAGAAATTTAGAAATATTGAAATAAATAAGCCTAGTAATCCTCTTAAGGTTATTATATTGGGAGAATTATATTCTTTGATTGATAATAATACAACTTATAATAGTGAGAGAAAATTGATTAAAATGGGAATAGAGGTACATAGGAATACGGATCTTACTTATTTACTTATAACAAAGAGGTTTAAACTTGGTAAGATGATTAGAAAGGGTAAAAAATATATTAAATATCATTTGGGAGCAGATGCTAGTGGTAGTGTTGTTTTGAGTTATTTAGCAATGTTAGATGGAGTTGATGGTATTTTACATTTTAAGAGTTTTGGTTGTACACCAGAAATATCGGCAATGAGTATTATGCAAAAAGTTAGCGAAGAATATGGTGCTCCTACTGCATATATGAGCTTTGATGCAGAAGATAATGAGGTTGGTGTTGATACTAGATTAGAGGCTTTTTATGATATGATTAAAATGAGAAGAGGAAATTAATATTCTTCTCTTTTTTAATGTTTATTTAATGTAATTTAACTGTAAATGTTAATTTTATAATATTTACTTATGAAAGGATGATGCTATTCATTCTAATAATTATATTTTAGTTAGTGGTGGTACTATTTATGTTAATAGTCCAGAAGATAATGATAATGGAGCACTTGATTATGATGGTGATTTTGTTATTACTGATGGAGAGATTATTGCTATCGGATCTAGTGGTATGGCACAGGGTATAGGTAATAATTCTACACAATGTGGTATGCTTGTTTATTTATCTAATACTTATAGTAGTGGTACTAGTATTTCTATTAGAGATACTTCTGATAATGAAATTATATCTTATACTTCTGTGAAGAGTTTTTCTTCGATTGTATTTAGTTCTAATAAGTTAATTAAGAATAATACTTATAATATATATATATATATATATATTAATAATAGTTTATATGGCTCTGTTACTATTGATAGTATTAATACTATTAGTGGTAATAGTTCTAATATTGGTATGAATACGAGAACTGATCATAGATATGGGTCTAGAAGATAAATTATTTTATTTTCTTTTTATATTTCTTCATTCTAGAGTATTCCTAGTTATTTTATTAACTATTGTCTCATTTATAAACTATGGAGTTGTATTCTTTTGAACAGGAAAAAATAAGTGTTAGGAAGTATTTCACCATGAATATGATATCTTAATGTTAATTTATAGACTTTGGCTATAAATTACCCAAAGAAACTATAGGTTCTTTGGGATTATAAATAATATTTTAATATAAAATTATATAAAATTATTTGTATCTTAAATAAAATATGTTATAATATATATGGATAAGAAGGTGATGGAGTGAGTGAATTTGTATTTCTTTTGTTAGTGGGTATATGTATAGGTTTTATATATATTGTACATAAGTATTTTAGTAAAAGTGAATTTTATTTATTAGGTATTATTTATACTATTATATCATTTTTAATGTCTTTTAAATTGATTAATATATTTGGTATGGATGTTAATCCTAGTATTATCTTTACTAGTGGAATATTTATGATTATTTATTATTTTATTAATCGATATGATGTCAAGGAGTATAAGAAGTTTATTTTACTTATATTTAGTACTAGTATAGTATGTAATTTGTTTCTTTTATCTACTTCTTTTATGATACCTTCTATATACGATAATAGTTCTAATTTATATCAAAGTTTAATTTTAGATAATTTAGTTATATTTATTTTATATCCGGTGTCTATTCTTGTTACTTCTTGTTTAAGTGGTTATTGCTTTAGAGGGTTAAAGGAAGAAAATAAGAAAAATATTAAGAATATTATTGCTATTATTGGTATTATGTTTATATATAGTTTTATATTTATTTATTTTAGTTATGCTGTGCTTATTAGATTTAATAAAGCTCTTCTTATAGCAGTAGAAAATTATTTTATTAGTTCTATTATTATGATTATGTATATGTTTATTATTAATAAGATATTTAATGTGAAGAAGGTGAAATAATGAATTATATTTATATGTTGTTAGAAATTATATTTACTTTCTTTTTAATGATTTGTTTTTATAAGGTAGGAAAAAAGACAGGATTATATTTATATATTGTTTTAATGAGTAGTATACTTAGTGTTGTTATGTTTAAGGTTATTGATTTATTCTCTTTTCAGGTTAATTTAGGAATTCCTATTATTATGGGATTGTTTATCTGCAACAACATTATTATTCAAAAATTTGGTATAGATGAAGTTAAGAGAATTATGGCTACGGTTAGTGTTTCTTATATGGCTACAATAGTTATTATTTCCATTCTTTCTATTACAGGAGATAGTGGTTATAATCTCATTAGTAATGAGGCTTTTAATGGGTTGTTTGGTTATGGTAGTGGTAATATTAGAATCCTTATTGGTGGTTTATTTACTACTTTGACATTGTGGTGTAATAGTTATATTTATTATTATATTAGAAGAAGTAAGAATATGTTGTGGTTTAGTAATGTTGGTAGTAGTCTTATTATTCAGATGTTAGAGAGTATTATCTTTGTTATTATTGCTTATTTAGGTAAACTTGATTTTACTTTAATATTTGGAATGATAGTTATTAGATATTTAATTAAGATTATTATTAGTTTTATGGGGATTATACCTGTATATATGATTGTTAAAATGAAAGATAAGTAGGTGTTATGATGAGAACAAGAAAACAAGAATTAGTCAGTGATGAATTAAAACCGTTTGTATGTAATATTATGAAGGAATATAGGGAGAAATATAATTATTCTTTAGAAGATTTGGCAAGGGCTCTTAATTATAAGAAGAATAGACAAACATTACATAAATATGAAACTGGTACTCTTAATATTCCTTATGAAATATTTTTTGATATTGCTAATATTTTTAATATTAATAGTGATGTATTTAGTGAGATTCCTATGACGAAAGATGAGAAAGATTTATTTGAAAAGAAGATGATTAGGAGTTATGTTAATACGATGACTGGTAATAATAATATTACTTCAAGAGGAGAAAAGATTATTAATACTTATAGAAATGCCTCCTACGAACCGGTTAGTAAAATGTGTGATTTATCGATTAAACTTATGGATGATTCGATGGCTCCTATTTATTTGAAGGGGGATAGGGTATTCTTTAGAAAGAAAGATAGTTATAATAATGGTGATGATATTGTTATTGCTGTTAAGGGTAATGTTCTTTCGGTTAGAAGATTATACAAGAGTGGTAAAGCTATTATTTTACAGGCTATGAATCCTAAATATCAGACAATAGCAGTTAATGTTTTTTCGGAAGATATGATACTTGGTAAAGTTGAAACTTTGAGTAGAGAAATAAGATAATTATTTCTTTTTTTTTACATTAAAAAAGGACTTCAAGTGAAGTCCTGTGGCTTTATTAGTTTAAAGCGTCTTTTAATTTGTTTCCAGCTTTGAATCCAGGTACTGTTCTAGCAGCTATTTTAACTGCTTCTCCAGTTTGTGGGTTTCTTCCAGTTCTAGCTTCTCTTTTTTTAGCAGTGAAAGTTCCAAATCCTACTAATGTTACTTTTCCGTTTTCTTTTAATCCTTTAGTAACTCCTTCCACCATAGCGTCTAATGCTCTTCCAGCATCAGCTTTTGTTAAATCTGCTTTTTCAGCAATGAAATCTACTAATTCAGCTTTTGTCATTTTCTATTACCTCCATTTTTTTAGTGATAAGCAATATGTTATGCTTACTACATAAAGATATCATAATATCGTAATAAAATCAAGTATTTTAAGGTAATTTTAATTAAAAAGAAGTAAATATTTTGTAAAAGTTAACTACTTGTATAACTTTTTTCTTAATGTTAATAATATTATTGTAACTTTTCCTTAGTTGTGGTATAATAAGGCTGTTTTTGAGGGGAGATGTTTTGATGAAAGATAAAACAAGAAAAGATATTATTATAATTATTACTTATATTGCTCTTATTATATTTGCTTTAGTTAATTTTAGTAAGATTTTATCTTTTTTAGGTGATGTTATTAGTATTTTTGCTCCATTTTTATTAGGTATTATTTTAGCTTTTGTTCTTAATGTACTCAATAATTTTATTGAGAAGAAAATATTTGGAAAAATTAAACCTAGCAAAGTATGGAATAAGATTAAGAGACCTCTATGTATTACACTTAGTTTAATTTTGGTATTTTTAACTATCTATTTTATTATGAACTTACTTATTCCACAACTTAAGAATTCTGCTAGTTTATTTACGGATACTTTACCTGCGTATAAGGAAGATATTCTTGGTATTCTAAATAAGTTTGATATTGAAGAGGAGACAACTGCTAAAGTTAGTGAATATTTAGATAATTTTAGTAAGGTTATTACAGATTATATTAAGGGTAATTCGAAGGATGTTATTACTGTTACAACAGAAGTAGCAACTTCAGTCATTGGTATTATTAGTAAGGGTATTATTACTTTAGTATTTGCTATTTATATGATAGCTCAAAAGGAAACACTTAGTAGACAAATTAATAAAGTAATGAAGGCTTATTTGAAACCTAAAACAATTGATAAGATTACTACTATTGGTAGTTTGGCTAATAAGACTTTTTCTAATTTTGTTACTGGACAATGTTTGGAGGCTTTAATCTTTGGTAGTTTGGTTTTTGTGGGAATGTTAATATTTAGATTTCCATATGCTTCTACTATTGCAGTATTGCTTGGATTTACGGCTTTAATTCCTATATTTGGTGCCTTTATTGGTACTGCTATTGGATTTATTCTTATTATGATGATTAGTCCTGTTAAGGCAATATTGTTTGTGGTGTTCATCATTGTTCTTCAACAAATAGAGGGTAATTTGATTTATCCTAGGGTTGTTGGTAGAAGTATTGGTCTTCCTGGCATGTGGGTACTTTTATCAGTTACTGTTGGTGGTAGTATAGGTGGTATACTTGGTATGCTTATTGCTACTCCTTTGTGTTCACTTCTTTATGCTTTATTTACTAAGACAGTAAATGATAGACTTAAGAGGGATAAAATTGTTACTAAAGTAAAAGAAAAGGCTTAATTTTTGCAATTAAGTCTTTTTATATTACAATAGCTATCATGTTGGATGAGCCTTTATTTATTATTTTGGTTAGTGTTTGACATAATTTGTATCTAACATTATCTGGCATCATTGATAGTTTAGCTTGTATTCCTTCTTGAACAATGACATCTAGACTGCGTCCAAAGATTTCACTTTTCCAAATATCGTTACCTTCTTTGTTTTCAGTTAAGTAGTTTATTAGTTCTTTACTTTGAAGTTCACTTCCAATTATTGGTTCAAAGGTGCTTTCAACGTCGACTTTGATCATGTGTATTGATGATGCTTTGGCTTTTAGTTTTATGCCGTAACGTGAGCCTTGTTTTATTATTTCTGGTTTATCTAGTTTCATGTCATCTAGAGTAGGTGAAGCAATTCCATAGCCAGTTTGTTTTACCATTTTTAGTGCTGATTTTATTTGATTGTATTCTCTTCTGGCAACATTTAGTTCTTGGAATAGTGATAATAGTTCAGCTTTTGATGATACGGATATACCCATGATATCATTTAAAACTTTACTATAAAGTCCTTGTGGTGCTTCTAGATTAATGGTTACTTCACCAGTACTAGAATCTACTTCAGAAATATATGATTTAGCAATGTATTCTGATTCGATAAAATTATTGTTTATTTTGTCAATGTCTCTTAATTTATTTACCTCAACGACTGATTCTTTTATTATTCTAATGTATTCTTTTTTCAGATAGTGATCTGGTGATAAAATGGCAATCCATTCAGGCATATTTACTTTTATTTGCTCGATTGGAAATTCATATAATGATTCTTTTAGGATATTATACATATCTCTTTCTTGCATTGCTTCAATACTTATAGGAATTACTGGTACTTGATATTCTTCTTTTAGTTTTTCCGCTAGTGCTTCGGTGTCTGGTAGCATTGGATGGACAGAGTTTAATAAGACAATATATGGCTTTCCAACAGACTTTAGTTCTTCGATTACTGTTTTTTCAGCTTCAACATATTCACTTCGTGGAATTTCACCAATGGTGCCATCTGTGGTTACTACTATTCCGATGGTAGAGTGTTCTTTTATTACTTTTTCGGTTCCTATTTCTGCTGCTTCGGTAAATGGAATTGGTTCACTATACCATGGTGTCATAACAAGTCTTGGTCCATTTTCATCTTCGTAACCTTTAGCAGCTTTTACAACATAACCAACACAATCAATCATTTTTATGTTAGCAGTGAAATCTTCTACTTTTATTTTAGCGGCAGTGGCTGGTACGAATTTTGGTTCTGTGGTCATGATGGTTTTCCCTGCTGCAGCTTGTGGTAATTCGTCTAAGCATCTTTTTCTTTCATATTCATCTTCAATATTTGGTACTACTAGATTTTCCATAAACTTTCTTATGAATGTGGATTTTCCTGTACGAACGGCTCCTACTACACCGAGATAGATGTCTCCTCCTGTTCTTTTTGTTATATTTTTTATGACTTCTATTTTTTCCATTAACATACCTCTTTTCTTTTTATCACTAAACTATATGTTATTTATCTTGAAATATGTAAAAAAGAAAAGAATTATTTTTTTCTTTTCAATATTTCTTTTAAAAAGTAGTTATATAGACTTTCGGTATTGTCTAAATCTTCAGGATGAAATTGTACTCCTAATACAAAGTGGTTATCATCTATGTATTCAATGGCTTCAATAATGTTATCTTTGGATAGAGCTGAAATAATAAATGGTTTATTTACTTTTTTTAGTGCTTCTTTATGTCTTGTGTTGACAGTTAGAGTAGGGCCGAATATTTTGTAAAGAATAGTATTGGGCATGATTTTTATGAGATGAGTCTTATTTTTGTCATGATGACCTGCTACTTTTATTAAATTTTTATCATCTGTAGTATTTAAACTATATAATCCTATTATTTGCTGGCCCATACATATTCCTAGAACTGGTATATTGTTTTTTATGGCATAATCTAGTATTTGAAAATGATATGGATGAATATCGCTACCGCCTTGGAATATTATTCCATCACATAGTGATAATACGGATGGGTTTATTAGGTTATTGTCATAATTTAAAATACCAATGATATCACATTTATTATGTAAATATTTTAGATTGTTTTTGGTTACTATTTGCATCATAGTATCATTTGTTTCTTCATCACGGGCTACTATTCCTATAACGACATTACTCATTTATCTAAAAACTTATCTATGTCTTTTGGAACTTTGTCATTTAGAATAGTTTCTATTATTTTTTGCTCTTTTTCTTTTGATACTTCTCTTCCTGTCATTTTAGCTAAATCATTTATAACTTCTTTTAGAGTTGTTTCGTCTTTCATATTACCTTTTTGTAATTTGTCTGCGAGTGATAATATGGTTTCTTTATTTACATTGGTTTTTCTTTCTACTTTTTTAAAAAAATTATCTGAAAACATAAAAAGGACCTCCTAATACATTATATGTATGGAGGTTCATTTTGTTAATTAATCATTTTTGTTTTTATATTCTAATTTTATTGGTGTTCCTTCAAAATCAAAGTTTTCTCTTAATTTATTTTCTAAATATCTTTCATAAGAGAAATGTATTAGTTTATTACTATTTACAAATAGTGTGAACTTAGGTGGAACAACACCAGTTTGTTGAGCAAATGATATTTTTAGTCTTTTTCCTTTATATGATGGTGGTGCTTTCATCATAACAGCATCTCTTATTACTTCATTTAAGACACTTGTTTTTATTTCTCTATGAGAGTTTTCGTAGGCTTTATCAATTTCAGGCATGATAGTAAATATTCTTTTTTTAGTTAGAGCTGAAACAAAGGTTACTTTAGCATGGGATAGGAATTTGAACTCTGCTCTTACAAGTTTAGTAAATGATGCTATATCGTTTTTATCGTTTACAGTGTCCCATTTGTTGACGACGATTACAATTGGTTTTCCTTCTTCTAGGGCATAACTTGCTATGTGTTTATCATGCTCAATAATACCTTCTTCAGCATTTATTACTAGAAGACATACATCACTTCTTTCAATGGCTTTCATTGATCTTAATACAGAATATTTTTCTATTCTTTCAAATATTTTACCACTTTTTCTTATTCCAGCAGTATCGATAGCAACATATTTCTTTTTATTATAAGTAAACTCGGTATCGATAGCATCTCTTGTCGTTCCCGCTATAGGAGATACAATTACTTTTTCTTCGTTTAATAAGGCATTTACGAGGCTACTTTTACCAACGTTTGGTCTGCCTATTAAACAAAATTTTATGCGATCATCTGGTTCTTCTTCATCAGTTAATTCGTTAAAATCCTTGGTAATACTATCTAATAAATCTGTTAAACCTAATGAATGTTCACCGCTTACTGGCAATACTTCTTCAAAGCCCAGTTCGTAGTAGTTATAGATGTTTTCTTCTCTTTTAACATTATCTAATTTATTAACTACCACTATTACTCTTTTTCCTGATTTCATTAATATGTCTCTAATTACATAATCATTTTGATTTAATTCTTCTAATCCGTCTACAACAAACAGAATAATTTCTGCTTCTTCGATAGCTATATTAGCTTGAACTATTATTTCATCATTAAAATCTTCTTCTGATACATCTATTCCTCCTGTATCAATTAGATGAAATTTATAGTTATTATATAATACTGTTCCATATATTCGATCTCTTGTTACACCAGGAGTGTCTTCGATTATTGATACTTTTTTACCTATTAATTTATTAAATATTGTTGATTTTCCAACATTTGGTCTTCCCACTATTGCTACTGATGGTACTTTCATGTAAATCACCTCTTCGTTTAGTATTATATCAGAAAATAAAAAAAAATACTATACTTTTATTTTTAGTCCGTTATTTATTATTTGGTGTGTGTCCTCGTATATTACTTCTGACACTTCTAGTAATTTTAAATATTTGTCTTTATTTATTTTGTTTTCTAGTTCTAGATAGAAATTATTTTTGTAATAATATATTTTATTTTTATAGTCTTTTTTTATGTCAAAGTAATCTATTTTATATAGAAGTGGGGTGTCAGTATGAATAATTATTTTTATTTCTATTTCATCTTTCTTATAATAAATGGTTTTATCGTTTTTTACTTTGATTATGGTTCCATAATTAATATCTTGATATATTTCTAAATATGTTAGTCCGTATAGTTTATTTTTTTTATTTATTTTTTTTATTATTTCTTTAGTTAATTCTTTGACTTTTACTTGATTGTATATATCTATTATTTGGTTGGGCATTTTTATTTGATAGGTATCTTTAAATAATTTTGTTATTATCATATTTCACTTCCATAATAATTTATGAAAAAAAATGAAAAGGGAAACTCTATTATAGATATTTCTCTATTTCATTATATACTTCATTTTTACCAGTCTTTGTTACACTAGAAAATAGTATTATATCGTTTTCATTATTTAAATTTAATTCTTTAATAATAATGTTTTTATTTTTTTGATGACTATTTTTTGGTACTTTATCTACTTTAGTACATATTATAGTTACTGGTATATTGTAGTATTTTAAATAATTATACATTAATATATCGTCTTCAGTTGGTTTATGTCTAAAGTCTATTAGAAGAAAGACCATTTGTAAATTTGCTCTTGATTTTAAATAACTTTCTATTATTAGGCCAAATCTTTTCTTTAGAGAATTTCTTACTTTAGCAAAGCCATATCCCGGAGCATCTACTAGGTAAAATTCATCATTTATTTTATAGAAGTTTAGGGTTTGGGTTTTACCTGGAGTTGCTGATGTTCTGGCATAATTTTTTCTATTTATTATTGAGTTAATAAAACTACTTTTACCAACATTACTTCTTCCTACTAGTAAGAACTCTTTTTTATTGTCTGTTGGATATTGACTTTCTCTAACAGCAGATATTATTAATTCAATAGTACTTATTTTCATATTTCTCTCACCGAGATAATTTTATCATAATATAAAAAAAAAAGCAAATTGCTTATGTCTTCTATTTCGGTTTATATTTTTTAACTAATTTTTTAGCTGTTTTTTCTAGCTTAATAGGATTGTCTTCTTTTGCTTGATGGATTAACATTTGTTCTTGAATATTTAATGCTATTATGTAATCTATTTTACTTGCAGGTGTTATATTATTATTTAATTTATCGATAAATACTTTTGCTGTTTCTGTATGATTTTCTTTTAGGTATACTCTTTCATATAACATTGGTAGTACTTCACTATCTTTGCCAATGGTTACTTTTTTATTTAAGTGTCTATATAATAATAAGCTATGAGTAAATTCATGAATGTTTATTAGAAGGGTTTCTTCGTTCTTTATATAAGGAGCTATTATTTGTATTTTTTGTAGTTTGTTGTTTTTAAATATGTAATAGCAGCCTATGAAGCAATGGTATTCTTCTTCAGAAAAATCAAAGAAGATGCCGTTCGCATACAGATATTTTAGGGCTTCTTCATTATATAATTTATGTTTTTTTAAAAAGTCTATAAATACTTTGTAATAATCTTTTTTCATATGTTACCCCCTGTAAATGAATTATAGCATACTTTATAAAAAAAGAAAATGACTAGTTGTCCCTATTTGTAAATATTAAAACATATCTTAATATTTCTAATAATGTCGATAACATGGATGCTACATAAGTAAAGGCCGCTGCCGCAAGCATGTTTTTTGCTGCAGGTAATTCTTCGTTATCTAATAATTTGAGATTTTCTAGTTCTTTTAGGGCTCTTTTTGAAGCATTAAATTCAACAGGAAGTGTTATTAATTGAAATACTAATAAGGATAGTAGTAGTATTATACCTATTTCCATTAATTTATATGAAAAGATGGCTCCAATTAATATGGCTAAATATCCTAGATGAGTACATATATTTACAGTAGGAACTATTTTGCTTCTTATTCGCATTGGTTTATAATTTACTTTGTCTTGGATAGCATGACCACATTCATGGGCTGCTACTGCAAGGGATGCAATACTAGATCCATGGTAGATATCTGTTGACAATTTTATTACTTTTTTTGTTGGATCATAGTGGTCAGTTAGATTTCCTTTTGTTTCTAGTACTATGATGTCTTGTAAGTTGTTTTTATCTAATATTTTTCTAGCGGCATCAAAACCTGTTAAATCTTTATTATTTAGTTTTTTTTTGTATTTACTATATGATACGGATACTAATATTTGTGCTATTATAGTTACTAATAGTCCAATCCATATTAATAGGTCATAAGTTATTATATTATTATTCATTTTGTTTCCTCCCACAAGTATTATAATATTTAAATATGGTAAAATTATGTGATTTTAAAAGATATTAAATGGGTATCTGTTTGGTTTACTTAAAGTAAATGTTAATAGTTCTTTAGTAGTAGGGTGGGTAAATGTTATGCTTTCGGCAAATAAGGCAATATTTATATTATTATTGTTATGACCATATTTGGTGTCTCCTACTAAAGGATGATTTCGACTAGAAAATTGAACTCTTATTTGATGAGAACGGCCAGTAATTAAATTTATTTTTATTAGGGAAAGATGATCTTTTTCTTTTAATACTTGGTATTCTAAAGCAGAATACTTTCCTTTTTCTTTGGTAGTTATGGTACTTATATTTTTTTCTTTATTTTTGATGAGATAATCTTCTAGTTTTCCTTTTTGTGATAGGTATCCTTCTACAACTGCTAGGTATGTTTTATGAAAGGTATTATTTCTTATTTCTTCACTTAGTCTTGAAGCTGCTTTTGAAGTTTTGGCAAATACCATAATTCCTCCTACTGGTCTATCTAATCGATGAACTAGTCCTATATAAGCATCTCCTTTTTTCTTTTCTTTTTTGATACGATAATTTTTTAAAATAGTGATCATATCAATATCTTTACTTATATCTTCTTGAACTGGTATATTTACTGGTTTTTCTACTACTAGAAGATGGTTATCTTCATATATTATGTTAATCTTTGGTAACTTTTGCATATATTCCACAAGGTAGTATTAATTTATCTTCGGTTACGGGTAGACAGTTTTCACCAGTTTCTATTTTGCAGTTTGGGAAGTTTTGTTTCAAGATATTTTCAAGAGATATATGACTTATTCCAGTTGTATAACAACTTATTAATAGAAATGAGAAATCTTCAGATAATACTCTTTTTACCGCATTTAGTAAACGAGGAAAATCATTTTCAAATTTCCATACTTCTTTATTGGGTCCTCTTCCATAACTTGGTGGATCCATAATAATAGCGTCGTATTTTCTTTCTCTTCTTTCTTCTCTTTCTAAAAATTTTATAGTGTCTTCAGTTATAAATCTTATTTTGTTATTTTCTAGATGACATAATTTCATGTTTTCTTTGGCCCATTCATTTATTCCTTTGGAAGCATCAACATGAACTACTTCATCTGCTCCTGCATTAGATGCTGCCATGGTAGCACATCCAGTGTAGGCAAATAAATTTAATACTTTCATTTCATTATGAGTTTCTTTATATTCTTTTATTTTTGTTTGAATGAAGTCCCAATTTGCTGCTTGTTCAGGGAATATACCAGTATGTTTAAAATTAGTAGGGGATACTTTAAAGCTTAATTCATTATAATTCACGGTCCAAGATTCTGGTAATTTTTTTCTGAATTCCCAAGAACCACCGCCTTCTGTACTTCTGTGGTAGTAGGCATCAAAATCATTCCATTTATCTTTTTTATTCCATATTATTTGAGGATCAGGTCTTATTAAAACAATATTTTTCCATCTTTCTAATTTTTCACCATTTCCAGTTTTTATACATTCATAGTCTTTCCATTTATTACTTATATTCATTTTTTTGCACCTCATGTTTATTATAACATTATATTTTAAAATAAACTAGTACTTCTATTAATTTTCGATTATAAGATTGCTGTTACCTAATGGCAGGTATAATAGAGCTCCTATTAAGATGAAGAAGGTTGCTGCAACTAAGTATTTTTCACTGATATTATTATTTGGATCGCTATTTTGATAGTTTTGATAAGCATTTATAAAGAAATAAATGGCTATTATGACATTTAATCTACGATTATAATAATATATTTTATTGGCTTCTTCATTTGATATACTTGGTATTTTTAAGATGCTTTTCTTTTTTTCAGTTATTATATAGAAGGAGATAATAGATTTTACTATTATTAAAAAGAAAAATATTATATCTATATTTACTTCGTTTAGAAGTTCTTCTGTATTATTGTTATTATTCATACTTAATTATATAAAAAAGAATGACAAAAAATATCATTCTATTCTATATCTGTATTTATTTTTACATATTCTGCTTTCATTACTGACATTATTCTTACAATTATATCTAAATCTTTTTCTTGTAAGTATTTGCAATTGTCAATAATATATTTTATTCTATCTGTACATCTGGCATCTTTTCCAGAAATATCTAGTAATGAGTTTAAATCAATTCCAAATATTTCAGCGATATCTTTTAGAGTTCCCGCTGTTGGTTCTGATTTTCCTGTTTCTACTCTTGATAAATAGTTTCTATTTACTTTTAACATTGTAGCTAGTTCTTCTTGTGATATACCTTTACTTTTTCTTAAGTATTTTATTTTTTCTCCTAACTTCATTATTACCTCCAAAAACTATCTTAATTATAATAAATTATTTTTTATTTGTAATAGTGTGCTAATATTATTACCAAAAATGAAATAATTATTATCTATTTTTGGCTGTTTGATGTAAAAAATAGATATTTTTGATATAATTATTTTAGAGGTGATTATTTTGAAATCAAATTTATTTATTGATAAGATAAGTCTTAATTGCGATAAAATAAATAGTTTTGATGAATATCCTTTTAATATTGAAATTATTAAAGATTTTAATGAATTAAATTTTACAGAACCAGTTACCTTTTTTATAGGGGAAAATGGTACTGGTAAATCTACTTTTTTAGAGGCAATAGCAATAGCTATGGGACTCAATGCTGAAGGAGGAACACAAAATTTTAATTTTGTTACTAAAAATACAAGTTCAAGTTTATCTAATTATTTAAAAATTTCTAGACATAACTATCCTGAAAATAAATTCTTTCTTAGAGCTGAAAGTTTTTATAATTTTTCTTCAGAAATGCAACGATTAGTTGAAGAAGATCATTATTTTAGTCTTTATAAATATTATGGTGGAAACTTACATAATTGTTCTCATGGTGAATCTTTTATAAAACTTGTTAAAAATAGATTTGGTGATAATGGCTTATATATTTTAGATGAACCTGAGGCGGCTTTGTCACCAGAAAGACAAATGACTCTTTTATGTTTAATAGATGATTTAGTAAAAAGGGGAAGTCAATTTATTATAGCAACACATTCTCCTATTTTGATTTCTTATTATAAAGGGGTGATATTAGATTTAGATAATAATTTTAAAATTACCAAATATGAAGATACAAAAATATATAATCTTTATAGATTGTATTTGGATAATCCTTATGGCATGCAAAAGAGACTTTTTGAGGGAGAAGATTAAAAGTCTCTTGTTTTTTGAATATAAAATTGCTATAATATTAATGATTTGAATGGAGGAAGTTATGATATCAAAAAGTGAGTTAGAAAGTTTAGCTAAAAAACTTATGTTTGAAATGAATGATGATGAGTATGAAACTTTGGAAAAAGAATTTGATGTTATTCTTAAACAGATGGATTTAATTGGTAATATTAAAGATATTGATAAAGTAGAACCAATGACATTTCCTTTTGATTTAGAACTTAATGATAATTGCTTAAGAGAAGATGTATATAATAATGAAATTAATTTTAATGATATGAAAATTAATGTTAAAGATTATGAAGATGATAGGGTAAAGGTTCCTAAGGTGGTGGAATAATGACAAATAAACTTATTGATGAAATTAGATATAATTTAGATAATGGGAATCTTACTAGTGAAATGTTATTTGAAGAGGCTACTAGTAAGGCTAAAAAATATCAAGATGAATATAACTGTTTTGTTACAATTATGGATAAAAAAGAAGAGTTGGAAGGAAATAGTGTATTAAGGGGTATTCCTTATGCTTTAAAAGATAATATTTCTACTAAAGGTATACTTACTACTGCTTCTTCAAATATACTTAAGGATTATGTTCCTTTATATGATGCTACTATTTATAAGAAGTTAAAAGAATCGGGTGCTGTACTTATGGGTAAAACTGTACTTGATGAACTTGCTATGGGTGGAACTGGTACTACAGGACATACTGGTGTTGTTAGAAATCCTTGGAATAAGGAAAGAATGATTGGTGGTAGTTCTGCTGGAAGTGCTGCCGCTGTTGCTCTTGGTATTGTTCCTTTTGCGATTGGCTCTGACACAGGTGATTCTATTAGAAAACCTGCTGCTTACGGTGGAGTAGTTGGATATAAGCCTACATATGGTAGAATATCTAGATATGGTTTGTTTGCTTTTGCTTCTAGTTTAGATCATCTTGGAGTATTTGCTAGAAGTGTTAAAGATGTAAGTTATGTTATGGATATAGTTAAAGGTCATGATGACAAAGATATGACTAGTTTACCTAATGAAGATATTTCTTATATTAATGGTTTAGATAATGATATTGAAGGTAAAAAATTGTTTTATATTAAAGAAGCTATGGAGATAGTTAGTGATAGTGATGAATTAAAAGGTATTATGGATAATTTTAAAGAGGTTATTAATAAGTGCAAATCTTTAGGATTTGAAGTAGAAGAAGTTACTTTTGGTAAGGAGTTACTTGAGGCTATATATCCTGTGTATAATGTTATTTCTTGTGCAGAGGCTACTAGTAATAATTCTAATTTAACTGGTATTCCATTTGGTAGTAGAGTAGAAGCAAGTAATGTTAATGATATTATGATGAGGACTAGAACAGAAGGATTTTCGGAACTTATTAAGAGAAGATTTGTTATTGGTAGTTATGTTCTTCAAAAAGAAAATCAGGAAAAATTATTTTTAAATGCTTCTAGAGTTAGAAGACTTATTGTTGATAGAATGAACGAATTGTTTGAAAAATATGATGGCCTTATTATGCCTACGAGTGGGGATATTGCTCCAGTGTTTGACAGGGCTAGTGATAAATTGTCAGATGAATATTTGATTCTTGGTAATCATCTTGTGATTGGTAATTTTGGAGGATTCCCTAGTATTTCTATTCCTAGTGGTTTTGTTAATAATATGCCGGTTAGTATAAATATTACAGGTAGGGCAAGAGAAGATTATTTAGTACTTAATATGGCTAATAAAATAGAAGAAATACTTGATTGTAAAGGTATGGTGGCTAAAGATGAGTAAATATATTCCAGTTATTGGACTTGAAGTCCACTGCGAACTTAAAAGTAATAGTAAAAACTTTAGTACTGGTAAAAATGGTAATGGGGATGTTAATACTAATTTGTCAGTAGTTGATATTGGATATCCTGGTATTTTACCATTTGCTAATAAAGAGGCAGTTAAGAAGAGCATTATGGTTGCTTTGGCTTTAAATTGTAAAGTACCAGAAAAACTTATTTTTGATAGAAAAAATTATTACTATCCTGATTTACCTAAAGGATATCAGATTACACAGTTTAATAATCCGATTGGTATTAATGGTTATATTATGATTAATGTTGATGGTACTGATAAAAGAATAGACATTCATGATACACATTTAGAAGAAGATACTGCTAATATGGATCATTTAAGCACTTACTCTTTAATTGATTATAATAGAGCTGGAGTGCCACTTCTTGAAACTGTTACTGAACCTTGTATTGGTTCTTCAAAAGAGGCTATTGCTTACTTAGAAGCACTTAGAAATATATTTTTATATTTAGATGTTAGTGATGCAAGAGCAGATCTTGGTCAGATTAGAGTAGATGTTAATGTTTCTATGAAAAAAGAAGAAGATACTGAACTTGGAACAAGGGTTGAAATGAAAAATATTAATTCTTTTTCTACCGTTAAGGAAGTTATTGAAGTTGAAATTAAGAGACAAACAGAAATACTAGAGGCAGGTGGAATTATTGAACAGGAAACTAGAAGATATGATGAAGCTAATAAGACTACAGTATTTATGAGAGGTAAGAGTGATGCTATTGATTATAAATACTATACGGAGCCTAATATTCCACCAATTAAATTGAGAGAAGAGTTTATTAATGATATTAAGAAAAATATGCCTGTTCTTGAATATGAAAGAAAGAATACATATATGAATGAATATGGTATAAGTAATATTGATGCTAGTACACTTACTAAAGATAAGAAATTATCTGATTATTTTGAAAGTATTATTAGTTATGGTTCTAATCCTAAGGATACTTCTAATGTAGTAGTAGGTTTCTTACTTGGATATTTGAATAAGAATTATAAAGATATTGCAGATATTAATATTGAACCAAAAGATTTTAGTGAAATCATTAAAATGATGACTGATGGTAAGATTTCTAATAAACAGGTTAAAGACATTTTTACTAAGGCTTTGGATGAAAATAAAAGTGTATTAGAGATAGCTAAATCTATTGGTACTCAAATAAGTGATAAAGAAGAAATTAGAAAAATCATTAATGAAGTATTTGATGAGAATTCTAAAGTTATAGATGATTTTAAATCTGGTAAAAATGTTAATGGTTTTATTATGGGTCTTATTATGAAGAAAACTTCTGGTAAAGTAAATCCTGGAGTTACTAATATGGTATTAGAAGAAGAACTTAATAAATTATAAGTTTATCAACAATTTTTGTTGATAAACTTTTCTTCTTTTGGATATTTTTTATAAAAAAAAGCATAAAATATTAAAAAAGTAAAAAAAGTACTTGATTAATTGAAAAAAGTGTTATATAATTAAGAAGTCTTGTGGATGTATTGGCCAATTAGCTCAGTCGGTAGAGCACTCGGCTGTTAACCGATAGGTCGTAGGTTCGAGCCCTACATTGGCCGCCATTTAGATAGTTAGCAAACCCTTTAAATATAAGGGTTTGTTTTATTTTACTTGTTTTTGATATATTTTTGTAATTCTTGTGAAATTGTCTGATTATAACAACGGTAGCATACAAGTAGCATACAGGTAGCATACACAAACTTTTAATTCCTAATATTTAATTTTTTCAATTTCTTTTTTTTACTCTTCTATAGTTTTGTGAATATAAACATTGTTGGTAACATCATTTGATAAACTATGACCTAATAATCTTTTAATAATTACATCAGGTATTCCTACGGAAGAACACTCTGTTGCAAAAGTATGTCTTGTGTCGTAGGCAGTATGTTTCATTTTATTTTCTTCCATAAATTGTTCAAATCTTTTTTTATATGTGTCATATGTCATTTTTTTATTGATACTTTCATTTATAATTAAATATTTTTGTCCTTTGTTTTTATTATATATTTTTTCAATTAATGGTTTAATTTTTGAATGGATTGGTATTATTCTGTTTTTTCTCCACCAATCATATAATTATCTTCTATAAATACATTTTTTTGTTCTATATTGAGCAATTCACTTGGCCGTAGTCCTGTAAATAGGTAAATTACAATTAGTTCTGCTATGGGACTAAAATAGCAATGTTTTAGTTTTGAGATTATGAGCTCAAAACTGTTTAGCAAGACTTTAGGCTTGATAAACTATAAAAAAATATATAGAAAAAGAGCAGGATAAAATCGCGTTTATTGAATTTTTTCAATAAAAACGATTTTTTCTTTTAAAAATATATAGTATAATTAATTAAATTAAAAATATATAGTATAATTAATTAAAAAGAATAAGAAGTATGGCAAGAAAAGCAAAATTATTAGAGGAATTAGGAAAAAGTATGAAAGATATAAATTTAGAAAGTGAATTAGAAGATTTAGACATAGATGTTTTAAAAGATATAACTATGCATATTAAAGGAGTAACAGATTATCGTGCAGATATTAGTTATCAGTCTTTAGAAAACGTTATAATGATTACATTTTTAGCGATCATTGGTAATTGCAACGAATGGACAGAAATATATGAATTTGGTGTAATTTATAAAGAATGGTTTTCAAGATTTTTAGATTAAAAATATGGAATTCCTTCCGTTTCAACATTAAGGAAAACATAGATCCAGAAGAATTAGAAAATGTTTGTGTAAATTTTATTATTGACAAAATTAATAAATTAACAGATTTGTTTATGTCTAATGACGATAACGAAGTAGTTTTAAAAGATATAATGGCTTATGACGGAAAAGTATGTTGTGGTTCTAAACGTAATAATACAAATAATGGTGAAGTTTTACCTGTTAATGCTATGACAGCTTTTAATGTAACTAAAGATATCCCTTTAGCTACTAAATTTATAAATGAAAAAACTAATGAAATCCCAACAGGACCTGAGTTGATAAAATTACTAGATTTAACTAACACTATATTAACCTTTGATGCATTGAATACACAGAAAAAAACAATAAAAGCAATTGTAGATAAAGGTGGAGACTATGTGGGTGCTCTAAAAGGAAATCAATATGACTTTTATAAAGATGTCGTTACTTATTTTAATGATGAAAAATTGTATGATGAAGCATATAACCAATGTCATTATGAAGAAAGTGAGCTTGCTCATTCTACAATTGAAAAAAGAACATATATAATGACGGAAGATATAAATTGGTTAGAAATAAAGAAATGGAAAAACATTAAATCCATTGGAATATATATTAGAGAATATACTGAAAATGATGTATTAAAAAAAGATGTAAGATATTTTATAACATCATTAGGTACAGATCAAATATAAGATTTTTGCAGAGCAGTTAGGGATGAATGGGGAATCGAAAATAATTTGCACTGGCACCTAGATGTTACATTTAAGGAAGATAAAAATAGAACAATGATAAAAAACTCACAAGCTAATTTAAATATATTAAGAAAAATCGCTTTAAACATTTTAAAATTGGTAAAGCCCTTATACAATAAGAGTCTTAAATTAATTAGATTTAGAATTGGCCAAAATTTTGAAAATGAAATAGAAAAAATTCTTCTATACTTAAATATAGAAGAATTGAGACAACTTTTCTCTAAAATTCAGTAAACGTGATTTTATCCTGAATAGTAACTGATTTTTATTGCAATTGTATTTATTTTATGTTATTATTTATATGTAAATGTAAAAAGATAATGAAGGAGAATACCTCTATGAAGATGATAGTTAATATTAAAAATACATTAAATAACACATACAATTGTCTGGGGTGGGGGTGTTGTTTATTTCTTATAAATAAAGGATTTGCAAGAATTTTTAATAATATAAAAGACTATGAAATTAACTAGTAGAAATACTAGAATTTTTTCATAGTCTTTTTAGTGTTGGAGGTATATATATGAAAGAAAAAAGATTTATGATTATAGGAATATTAATATTATTAATATCACTAGTAGGTAGTTTATCTACTTATGCTTGGTTTACTTGGAGTAGTACTAATAACACTTCACTTACAATGACAATAGGAGAGTTATCAGATGTAATTTTTGGTACAGGTAATGATATTAGTACCAATAAATTATCTCCAGTATTTAACTACAAAGATGGAGAAAAAACAACCTTTATAATAAGTAATAAAGCAGATACTGGAATTAAATATAAAATATTACTTAATATTACTAGTATAGATAATGAACTTAAAAATGGTGAATTAAAATATAAATTATTATCAGATGATAGTATTATAAATGAAGGAGATTTTACTAATATAGAAGAACAAAATATCTTATATGAAGGAGAATTATCTAAAAGTAGGGTAAATTATACATTTTACTTATATATAGATGGTAATATGGATAATGATATAAATATGATTAATAAATCAATAAAAGGGAGTATTACTGTTGAAGCAAGTGAAAAAACTGTTAATTTAGCTACATATATAACAAATTTATATACCAATGCAGAAAAAAATACAATAACAAATAATAGTATTGAATATAATGTTGCCACGTCAGTTAATTTAATGAATGATAGACTAGGAGGAACAACAACATCTTTAGATGAAGGTAACATTCGTTACTATGGAGCAAGTCCAAATAATTATATCTATTTTAATTGTTCTGACTATTCTAATCAAAATGATACAACTTGTGAGAAATGGAGAATAATAGGTGTATTTAATAATCAAGTTAAGTTAGTTAGAGATGAGTCAATAGGCAATTACGCTTGGGATAATCAAAAAAAAGGGACATATACAGGATTAGATAATGATAATGGTAGTAATGATTGGGCAGTAGCAAGGTTAATGAATCTTTTAAATCCAAATTATACTGGAATAGGAGCGGGTTTATATTGGAATAGCGGAAGTGGTTTTTGTTATAGTGGTAAAACAGGCGGTACAGTTGCCTGTGACTTTACATCCTCGGGAATAAAAAATGATACAACAAAAAATCTTATATCAGAATCAGAATGGTCATTATTAGGTTGGTATAGTATAAATTCAATGTATGCAAATAAAATGTATGAATACGAAAGAACACTAGGAAGAGCATATAAAGAAACATCAACAATGTGGACAGGAAAAATTGCATTAGCATATCTATCAGATTATGCATATGCAACTGATTTAGACAAATGTATAGTTACTTTAAATAATTATCATAATTCTTCTTGTACATCAAATAATTGGATGAAAGATGTATTAGGTAAATCTAGTTATAGTTGGTTTTTAACAGCTTACTCTAATGATTCAGGTTATGTGTGGTATGTTAATTCACAAGGTTCTGTATCAAATACTTATTCTTATAGTGCACACGGAGTTTTTCCGTCCCTTTTCTTACAGTTAGGCACAAATATAAATTTAAATAGCAATGGAACAATTACCAATCCATATCAAATAAGTCTTTAAAACCCTATGAAGATATAATAAGTATCTTCTTTTATATTTATTAATAAAATTATCCCAACGATCTTTTAGAATGTCTTTTATTTTAAATCTAACTTTTCTATCGTTTACTTTGTCTTTGTATAAAGCAAAGTCTATATCATCTTCAGTGCAAATTATATTTTCTTTCATATTACTACCATACCTTAATGATATTATAACAGAACTTGTGGTAAATGAAAACATCTCCCATAAGGGAGATGGCGATGAAACGAAGTTTCATTCTTTTTTTACTCCTTAGAGTGGCAATTTAAACATAACTTTAGACATAGACCATTTTTCATAGAGTTCTGTCTATTCTTTCCCAAATATATTTCGTGCCAAGTTAGTTTATAAGTGCTGCCACATAAGTAACATCTTTTAGTATCATTACTAAATACACTATATCTATTTCTTTCTAAACTGGCTAGCTTATTTGATTTGTTTTGCATTTTTGCTGGCTTTTGTTGTTTTTTTGCCAATGTTTGTGAATATTTTCTCATTTGATTGTTATTTGATTTTTGTTGTCCACTTGTAGCTGTACTTTTTTTGTTAGAAGTGGACTTTTTATATTCTTTATCATCACATTCCCTACAAAGTGAAAATTGTATTTCTTTTTTTATTAATTTACAATATGGTTTATTATTTCTTTTCTTTAAGTTTATACAATAGTTATTCATTATTAATTTCTCCTATTCTATAGGAAAAAGTTTGTATAAAATTGTGTGTTGTCAATAACCATATCATACAGGTAGCATACAAATTGTTTGTAATTCCTTTAAATTATGCACTTACTATATGGTTGTTAACCGATAGGTCGTAGGTTCGAGCCCTACATTGGCCGCCATTTGATAATTAAGAGTCTATCGTTGATGGATTCTTTTTTTGTATTATTTACGACCTATCTTATATTTTTATTAATTGATAAGGTTATAAATATATAAGTTTTGACTGTGAATATGATAGAATAAAGATGTTTTAGTTTTGAGATTATAAGCTCAAAACTATTTGCTAAGACCTTAGGCTTGGCAAACTTATAGAAAAATAAAAGAAAAATAATAAAAATAATTGACAAATATATATATATTGTGGTATAGTTATGTCAACCGGAAGGTGTTTTTATTTTAATCAAATGTTGGGAGGATTTAAAAATGGTTGAATATTTTAAAGGTGTTAAAAAAGAAGTATCTAGAATTAAATGGACTAGTAAAAAAGATTTACTTAAATATGCTACATCAACAATTGTATTTATGATTTTCTTTGGTGTATTCTTTTATCTAATCGATTTACTAGTAGCAGTGTTAAGGAGTAGTTTATAATGAAAAAAGAATGGTATGTTGTTAATACTGTAAGTGGGCATGAGTATAAAGTTAAAGAAAAATTAGAAATGAGAATTAACTCTATGGATTTACAAGAAAATATTTTTAGGGTTATTGTTCCAGAACAAAAAGAAATAGAGTATAAAAATGGTGTTAAAAAAGAAAAAGTTAAGAAGATGTTTCCAGGATACGTTTTGGTAGAAATGGTTATGTCTGATGAGGCTTGGTATATTGTTAGAAATACGCAAGGTGTTACCGGATTTATAGGATCATCTGGTAAGGGTGCTAAACCTATTCCTCTTCTTCCTCAAGAAGTTGATAGAATACTTAATAGTATGGGAATGAGTAGAGTAGATATTAGTAAAGATTTAACTGAAGGTAAGAAAGTTAAGATTATTGCTGGACCATTTAAAGATATGATGGCTAAGATTGATAGTGTTGATTTAAAAGAACAAAAACTTACTGTTTTAGTTGATTTGTTTGGTCAAGAAACTTCAGTTGAAGTTGATATGCAAGAAGTAGAAACTATGTAATATGATTAAAATAAAAGCATAAAGTATAAAAAAAATTAAAAAATAGTTGTAATTTTAAAAAAAGTGTGATATCATTATCGGTGCGAGACATATTATTATGTTAGTAAGTGGAAGGCGGACTGGCCGATGGGACCACACGCGAAAAAGAAATTTTAATAGGAGGTGTTTTTCGTGGCTAAAGAAGTTACTAAGAAAATTAAATTGCAAATTCCAGCAGGAAAAGCAACACCAGCTCCTCCAGTAGGAACTGTACTTGGACCAGCAGGAATTAACTTACAAGAATTTTGTACTAAATTTAATGATGCATCTAGAGATAAGATGGGAGATGTACTTCCAGTTGAAATAACTATTTATGATGATAGAAGTTTTGACTTTGTACTTAAGACTCCACCTGCTGCATTCTTACTTAAGAAAGCTGCTGGTATCAAATCTGGATCTAGTAAGGGTGAAGTAGTTGCAACTTTATCTAAAGATAAATTAAAAGAGATTGCTGAAACTAAGTTACCTGATTTAAATGCTTATACAGTTGAAGAAGCTATGAAAATAGTTGAAGGTACTGCCCGTAACATGGGAATTAAAATTGAAGAATAATAAAAATAATTAATATGTCATATAGGTTTATACCTATGTGGAAGGATATTGTTTAGTCCGCAAATACCACATAAGGAGGGAAGACGAATGAAAAGAAGTAAAAGATATGTTTCTAATTTAGAAAAACTTGATAAGAATAAAGCATATTCTGTAGAAGAGGCTGTTAAATTAGTTAAAGAGACTTCTAATGCTAAGTTTGATTCTACTATTGAAGTAGCTATGAATTTGAACTTAGATACTAAAAAGAATGATCAACAACTAAGAGGAGCAGTTGTTTTACCTAATGGAACTGGTAAGACTAAAAGAATTTTAGTTCTTGCTAAAGGAGATCAAGCTAAAGCTGCTAAAGAAGCAGGTGCTGACTTTGTAGGAGACCTTGATATGATTCAAAAAATTGAGAAAGAATCTTGGTTTGACTATGATGTTATTATTGCTACTCCTGAAATGATGCCAATGCTTGGTAAAATTGGTAAATTACTTGGACCTAAAGGTTTAATGCCAAACCCTAAGACAGGTACTGTTACTACTGATACTGCTAAGGCTATTGAAGAAACTAAAAAAGGTAAAGTTAACTACAGAACTGATAGTTTCGGAAATGTACACGGAATCGTTGGTAAAGCAAGTTTTGACGATGCTAAATTAGTAGAGAATCTTAAAGCTTTTGTTGAGGCTATTATGAAAGTTAAGCCTTCAACTGTTAAAGGAGCATATGTTAAGAATGTTAGCATTTCTTCAACTATGGGTCCTGGTGTTAAAATTGATTTAAATTCATTTGACAAATAATAATATTTAATATATAATAAGTTTGTTTGAGAAAATATTATGCCAAAGACAGTAAGGGCAGTAATGCTTGAAAATCTTACCGAGGAATAAGAAATGTTCTTTTTATCCCTCGATGTAGAGGGATTTTATTTTGGTATAGGAAAGGATTGATACTATGGCAAATGCAAAAATATTAGAGCAAAAATCTTTAGTAGTTGATGAGATTAAAGGTAAGTTTGAAAATGCTAAATCAGTAGTTGTATTTGATCCAAGGGGACTTAATGTTGCTGAAGTAACTGAACTTAGAAGGGCTCTTAGAGAATCTGGTTCTGATTACAAAGTATATAAAAATACTTTAGTAAAAAGAGCTGTTAATAGTTTAGATATTAAGTTAGATGAGTTCTTAGAAGGACCATCTGCGATTAGTTTTTCTAGCGATGAACTTGCTCCTGTTAAGGTTATTAGTGAGTTTGCTAAAAAACATACTAATCTTGAATTAAAAGCTGGTATTGTTGAAGGAAAGGTTGCTGAAGCTTCAGAGCTTGCTAAATATGCTGCTATTCCATCAAGAGAAGGATTACTTACAATGCTTGCTGCAGGACTTATGGGTACTGTTAAAGATTTATCTATCTGTTTAGATTTATATGCTAAACAAAAAGAAGAAAATTAATAAAAATATAGTTATAGGAAAGGAAGGAAATTAAAATGGCTAAATTAACAAAAGAAGAATTTATTAATTCACTAAATGAAATGTCTATTCTTGAAATTAAAGAATTAGTTGACGCAATGAAGGAGGCATATGGTGTTGACCCATCAGCTGTTGCTGTTGCTGGTCCTGCAGTTCAAGCTGTAGAAGAAGGTCCATCAAAAGTTAATGTTGTATTAACTGCTGCTGGAGCTAACAAAATTGCTGTTATTAAATTAGTTAGAGATCTAACTGGTTTAGGATTAAAAGAAGCTAAAGACATTGCTGACAATGGTGGAAACGTTAAAGAAGGCATCGACAAAGAAGAAGCTGAAAAAATTAAAGCTCAATTTGAAGAAGCTGGAGCTACTGTTGAATTAAAGTAATTAATTTGTAGACATTTGAATTATAAGAAATCTATTTATAGGTTTCTTTTTTTTTTGACTTATGTTATAATTTAAACATAGAGAGGAGAGAAAAAATGAAAAAACAAAATATTTTAATAATAGGTTTGATATTATTAGCGGTTATCTCATTTGGTATATTTGTATTAGTATCTGGAAAGGAAAATACAGGTAGTCTTGAAACAACTAAAGATATTATTAAAATGATTAATACAATAGACAAAGATAATAAAAATGTTTTACCAGAACTTGAAACGATGAAAGTAGATATAAAGAATATTGATGAGGTTACTAGTTATACTGGTTTGAAAACAAATAATGATATTGAATCAATTGTTGTATCAGTACCAATGATGACATCACAAGCTTATTCAGTGGCTGTTGTTAAGGTTAAAGATACTGCCAATGTAGAAAAAATTAAGCAAGAAATGTTAGATAATATTGATATGAGACGTTGGATTTGTGTTTCTGCAGAACAATTATATATTACTAATAGTGGTAATGTAATATTCTCTGTAATGGCTGATAAAGATATTGCTAAGGCAGTATATAATGATTTTAAAAAATATGTAAATAATAATATTGGAAAAGAATTAGAAAAATCGAATGATGAAGAAAATATAAAACTTCCGCCAGAAATGCCAGCAGCAGAATAATGTGGCACCTTTTAAGGTGTCTTTTTAAAAGGAGGATAAAATGTTATTTACTAGTATTAGTTTTTTATATTATTTTTTACCA
>OLQV01000424.1_pt1 | contig 40802 bp, 31 predicted proteins | sample 1672371 | NCBI WGS metagenome assembly OLQV01 (sample SAMEA3136676, study PRJEB25190) | human gut metagenome
GCTCTGCGGAGCGCCTGTCCTGCCTGTTTTGCCGAAGGCAAAATGCGGCAGGAGACTGCGCCCGAAGGGCGCGAAAAAGGCACGCCGAGGGGCGTGCCTTTTCTGTTTTGCTTCCTTTATAGCACCTGCGACATGATGATGGCGCAGAGCATGATGGGGATATTGAACGCGATGAAGGTCGGAATGCAGGTATCGCGGATATGATCGTGCTGGCCGTCGGCGTTCAGGCCGGAGGTCGGGCCGAGCGTGGTATCCGAAGCCGGAGAGCCGGCATCACCGAGTGCGGCGGCCGCCGAGATGAGCAGAATGGTCGCCGGGGTGGAAAAGCCGAGCGAGGCGCACATGGGCACGAACAGCACCGCAAGCACGGGAACCGTGCCGAACGAGGTGCCGATGCCCATCGTGACGAGCAGACCGATGAGCGTGATGACGACGGCTGCGACCGGCCTGCTGCCGCCGATGGCGGAAATGCCGGCGTTCACGAGGGCGTCAATGCCGCCGGTCGCCTTGATGACCGAAGCGTAGCCGCCTGCGACGAGCATGATGATGGCGATCTGACCCATCAGACGGATGCCGCCCTCGACCTGCGCGTCGATTTCATTCCATTTGATCGCGCGGAACACGACGATCACGACCAGACCGCACAGTGCGGACAGTGCGAGATCCTGACTGATGACCTGCACGACCGCGACGACGATGGCCGCGCCGAGCATGACATAGTGGCGGTATTCGAGCTGTTCTGAGATTTCCTCAGAGGCCGAGGTGTCGGCTTCCAGATCACAATATTCGCGCGGCCTGCGGTAGAGTACGAACACTGCGATGAGCAGACCGAGCAGCATGGCGATGCCGATGCTCCAGTTCGCGGCGGTGACGTCGCGTACCGTGACGGAAAGGCCGTTTTCCGTGAGGTTATCCGCGATCACGCGCTGAAAGATCAGGCCGAAACCGAACGGAATCGTGATATAGGGGACCTTGTGGCCGAAGGCGAGTGCGCACGCGACCGCGCGTCGGTCGAGCCTCATGCGGTTCATCATGCCGAGCAGCGGCGGCACGAGAATGGGAATGTAGGCGATGTGCACGGGGATGAGGTTCTGCGACAGGCAGGCGACGAGCGTCAGCACGCCGATGAGGGCGAGTCTGTGACCGCCGAGCAGGCGCGAGAGCTTTTTCGACAGGATTTCGGCAAGGCCGGTCGTGGAGATGCAGGTCGCGAACGTGCCGAGCAGGATGTAGGCGAGCGCGGTCGTAGCATTGCTTGCGAAGCCGCCCGTCAGCAGCTGCATGACGGTCTGCGTGCCCTCCGGCGCGGAGAGCAGGGGAATGCCGCCCGCGACGCCGCCGATGATGCAGGCGATGAGCATGGAAAGCAGTACGTTGAGGCCGGTGAGGCACAGCGCGCACAGAACGAGCACGGAAACCGTGACCGGATTGATGAGTATGCTGAAAATCGTGGCCATATCTTGTGGAAATTCCTCCTTCAGACAGAAAACTGGAAATAAAAACCGTATGCAAGGCGCGCTTGAATACGGTAAAGTGCTGAAATCTTTCCTATTTTATCAGAAAAACGCGGACAGGTCAAGACGATGACCCGAAAAACAGCAAAAAGAGCCGGTTTTTCGATAAAGTTTGTTTTTGCGATGTTGATGTTATCGCGCGTTAGCGCGCATGAAATAGCGTTTGCTGTGCAAACGCAAAAAAACCGAGGACATGCGCCTCGGTTTTTTTACTCTTAGAGGGAGAAAGTTTCCGAATGGGAACTTTCGGACAACTCGTGTTCTGCGAAGTCAGAACACACCTTGTCGGGGAAAACGAAGTTTTTCCGACAGGCATTTTACTGCTCGCGGAAGATGACCTCGCCGGTCTCCGGGTCCATGCCGTCCACGATGGCGAGAGACTCGAGATGGTAGCCGAGGTTGCGGATGGTGCGGCCGCCGTACTGGAAGCCCTTCTCGATGGCGATGCCGATGCCCTCGACCGTGCCGCCGGCCTGCTGAACGATGGAGATCAGACCCTGAAGCGCGTAGCCGTTGGCCAGAAAATCGTCGATGAGCAGCACGTGATCGTCAGCGCTCAGGAATTTCTTGGAGACGATGACCTGATTCTTGCACTTGTGCGTAAAGGACTCGACCTCTGCGATGTAAACGTCGCCATCGATGTTGATGCTCTGCGATTTCTTCGCAAAAACGACCGGTACGCCGAAATGACGTGCGACGATGCAGGCAATGCCGATGCCGGAGGCCTCGATCGTCACGATCTTGTTGATGTTTTCATTCGCAAAGCGGCGCTTGAATTCCTCGCCCATCCTGTCGAACAGCTCGATATCCATCTGATGATTGAGAAAGCTGTCAACCTTGAGCACGTTGCCCTTCTTGACCACGCCGTCTTTTACGATGCGTTCCTCTAAAAAATTCATGGCGAACCCTTCCTTTTGTGTCCTGTGTTGTTAACAACAGTATAACAAAAATTTCGGAAAAATCCTACATTTTTCGCAAAGAATTTTCCGGCGGCGGAAAGCGGGCCTGCGGATTGCACGGAGCGGTCAGACCGTGGTATAATGAAAGTATCTATCGAGAAGGGAACAGGGAGCGGCGGGAACGCATCTCTGATGAGGATTTCTGTTATGGAACTGATGAAAAACAAGGTATACCGCTGCCGGATCAGCGATTATACAGCGGACGGCACGGGATTTGCAAAGATCGAGGGGCGGGCGGTGTTCGTGCCGCGCACGGCGGTCGGGGACTGCTGCGATGTGCGCATCGTCAAGGTCACGAAAAACGTGGCGTTCGGCCGCGTGGAGAAGCTCGTGACGCCCTCGAGCGCGCGCATCACGCCTGCCTGCCCGGTCTCGGACAAGTGCGGCGGCTGCTGCTATCAGCACATCACCTACGAGGAGGAGCTGCGCGCCAAGGAGAAGAAGGTGCGCGACGCGCTGACCCGTATCGGAAAGCAGGACGGCGAAAAGCTGCTCGGCATCACGGGCGCGGAAACGACCGAGCACTACCGCAATAAGGCGCAGTATCCGGTGGGCCGCGACAGAGAGGGCAATATCGTGACCGGCTTTTACCGTCCGCGCAGCCATGACATCGTGCCGGTCGAGCGCTGTCTGATCCAGTCGGAGAAGGCTGACCGCCTCGCGGGCATCGTGCGCGAGTGGATGACCGAATTCGCGGTCCCGCCCTATGATTACGAGACAAAACGCGGCACGATCCGCCATATTTACGTCCGTACGGGCGAAAAAAGCGGCGAATGCCAGCTGACGCTGATCTCCGCGACGCGCAAGCTGCCCGAGCTGGATACGCTCATCGAGCGTCTGCGTGCAGCGGAGCCGTCGCTGACGGGCATCCTGATCAACCACAACCAGCGCGGCGACAACGTCATTCTGGGCGACCGCACGGATGTGCTGTGGGGCGAGCCGATGCTGGAGGACAGGCTGTGCGGAAACACGTTCCTGCTCTCGCCTCATGCGTTCTATCAGGTCAATCACGCGCAGGCTGAGCGCCTGTATGCGTGTGCGGTGGACTATGCCGGACTGACCGGCGGGGAGACCGTGCTCGACCTGTACTGCGGCGCAGGCACTATCACGCTCGCGCTTGCGGCGCACGCAAAGCACGCGGTCGGCGTGGAGATCGTGCCCGAGGCCATCGAGAACGCGAAGAACAATGCCAGACGTAACGGGGCGGAGAACGTGGAGTTTTACTGCGCGGATGCCGGACAGGCGGCCGGACGGTTCAGCGGCATTGATGTGCTCGTGGTGGACCCGCCGCGCAAGGGTCTGGACGAGACCGCCCGCGACGCGATCCTGAAGATGCAGCCGCCGCGCGTGGTCTATGTCTCCTGCGACCCGGCAACGCTCGCGCGCGATGTCGCCGAGCTGTGCGGCGCAGGCTATACCCTTGAAAAGGCGCAGGCCTATGACCTCTTCCCGAGAACGTTTCATGTGGAAACCGTCGCGCTTTTGACCAGAACTATCCGATAAGGTGAAAAAATCAAGCCTTCCCGGCAAAAACGGGAAGGCTTTTTTCGTGCATATTCAGAACGCAGCCTGTCGGCGAAACGCTGGTTTTGCGACAGACTGAGGACGGGTTCTGCGGCCCGTCCTCAGCGAGTGATATAGATGAAAAGGAATAGAAGGAGTCGTTATTCGGGACGGATGATGGTATATTTACCCGAACGGATGAGGTCGGCGTAGCCGAAGCTGTCCTCGGGGAGGGTTTCGGCAAGGATGCCGGTCGTGCCCTCGTCGCCGGGGCGATGGCAGTCCGAACCGGCGGTCATGAGCAGATGATGCTCCTCGGCGTAAGCGAGCGCAAGGTCATTGTGGCTGTCGTGGCGCGGATTGAGATTGAGGACCTCGACGCCGTCGAGCAGCTCGGCGGGCGCCGGGGTGCACTTGTTGCGGAAGGGATGCGCCTGAATGAGCAGCGCACCGTCCGCGCGGTACTTGGGCGCGAACGCCTCCAGACCCTCGCTCATGACGCGCTCCGGGTCGGCCAGCAGCTCGTCATGGAAGCCGTACAGCAGGTAGTCGTTCTGAGAGCCGTCAAAGCGCAGCTCTGCGCCCGCATAAACACGGATGCCGTACTTTTCGCCCTCGCGCTTGAGACGGTGGTAGCCGAGTAGGAAGTCGCGGGTCTTGCTGCCCGGGGTGGACAGGTCCATTTCGATGTAGTCGAAGGTATCACGGTTGTAGTGGTCGGTCACGCAGATGGCGTCGTAGCCGGCGGCCGAGTATGCCTTCATGATGGCCTGTGCGCCGAGCCAGCCGCAGTGGGAAATATAGGTCGTGTGGAGGTGCGTTTCGATTTTGTACATGGTTATCTCTCCTTTTCCGGGAGCGAACAGCGCTTTTGCGGCAAAACAAAGGCTGCCGCAGGAACGGCAGCTTGTGTTCTTTTGAACCGTTGCCGGTCGGGGCGAGCTGTTCAAAAAGTTGGTATGGTTCAGAAAAAGCGGTTGCAGGGGCACACGGCAGCATATGGTGTGTGAAGTGAGTGTGTGAGAAAGAGACGAGTGTGTGAAGTTCGTCCTGTGCCGTGCGAGTCTGCTCTCGCTCAGTCGACGATGGATGCGCATGAAGAGCGGCGGATGAGCGCCGGGCGGATCATGCGGTGGGTGAACTCATCCCGTTCATCGGACTCGATGATCTGGGTGAGGATATCGACCGCAGCCTCTGCGAGCAGAGACTTTCTCTGGTCGATGGTGGACAGGGTGATCTTGGGCAGGGACGAATAGATGATATTGTCGAAGCCAAGAAGCGAAAGGTCGTCCGGGATGGAAATGCCGAACTCGTCGGCCGCCTGCATGGCGCCGAGGGCGAGCGAGTCGGTCGCGGCGAAAATGGCGGTATGGGGGCAGCCCTCGTTGAACAGCTTGCGGCTCAGCTCATAGCCGGCGCCGATGGAAGAGGAGTCTGCGGTGTTCTCGATGACGGTAGGCGTAAGGCCTTCCTTCCCGAGCACCTCCATAAAGCCGCGCAGGCGCAGCTGATGGGTCAGGCTGCCGGAACGGTGGCCGAGATAGGCGATGCTCCGGTGGCCGAGCGACAGCAGGTATTCCGCCGCAAGGCGGCCGCCTGCCAGATTGTCGACGCAGACCGAGTTGACCTCGTCGCCGCTCAGAGAGGCGGGCGTGCCGAGGAGCACGGTCGGAAGATGCGGCGCGAACTGCTGGATCCAGCGGGGCGCGTCGCTGTGGGAATTGGCGAGAATAATGCCGTCCACCTGGTGGCTGGTGAGAAAGCCGAACAGCTCCTCGGTGGTCTTGGTGTCCTGCTGGCTGTTGCACAGCATGACATTATAGCCCAGCTGGCGGGCGTGCGTTTCGATGCCGAGCGAAACCTCGGCATAAAAAGGATTGGTCACCTCGGGAACGATGAGACCGATTACGTTGGTACGGCTGCGGATGAGACTGCGCGCGAGCGCGTTGACGCGATAGCCCTGTTCATTGCAGATCTTTACAATCCGCTCGCGCGTTGCCTCGCTCAGCTCCTTGGAGCCGCTGAGGGCGCGGGATACGGTCGAAGTGGAGACGCCGGCAATACGGGCGATATCTTTAATGGTTACGTGGCGCATATGGCTTGCAGCTTCCTTCCTTGATCTTACGGATCGTTCCATACCCGTTACCTCCGTCTCTTCGGCAGTATCAGGGTACTGCCATAATGATAGCGTATTTGCAGGTGAAAGACAAGGGATTAAGCCGTTCACGCTGGGATTTCAGTGATTTTTGTGAAAAATGATGGTCGAATTCATATGAAATCAGGCATAGAATTCGTCGATATACTTCTGGATGTCGGCCTCGGATGCAGAGAGCGGGCCGGGCGCTTCCATCTTCAGGGAAACCGCTGCGGTAGCGAAGAGCAGAGCCTCCGCGATCGGGCTGCCGGTCATGCGCTTTGCAAGGTAGGCGCCGAAGGTGGTGTCGCCGCGTCCGGTGCGGCCGGAGAGGTTGCGCGCCTTGACCGGGCAGGTGAAGAAGTCCTTGCCGTCATAGACGAGCATTTCGCTGTTGTGGGAGATGAGGATCTCCTTTGCGCCCCACGCATACAGCTGCTTTGCAGCCTCGCGGCGGTCGGTCAGGCCGGTGAGGATCTCGGCCTCTGCGGCGTCGGTCTTGAGAAAATCGAAGTATTTCAGATATTCGAGCTTGTCCGACCAGTCGTGGAAGTTCATCAGGCCGCCCTCGTTATGACGGAGGAAGCCCTGAATATCCGCAGAGACCTTGCCGCGCTTTTTCAGCTCGACGATCAGCTCGTTCGGGAAATCGCCGTACAGCAGACCTGCCAGATGATACAGGCCGCAGTCGACCTCGGGGATCTGATCCGGCGTGATGGGGCCGGACTGGGCGAGGCATTCCGCCTTGCGGCGCTCGCGGTCAGCGGTGAAGTAGGTGTTCTGCATGAGCGTGGTGGTTTCGCTCGGCAGGATGGCGACGTGGTCGCTGTCCAGCTTGAACGCTTCGATGATATCGGTGTCGTCCGGGTGGATCTTAACCGAAGCGAAAAGGTTTGCGCCAGCCGCCTTGGCTGCTGCGGAGCAGAAGAAAACGGCGCCGCCGATTTCGTGGACTTCCTTGCCGGTATAGTCAATATTAACGTCCCTTGTTGCGGGTCCGATCAACATAAGATCGTATTTCATAGCAATCACTCTTTTCGAATTACTACGGAAACGTTTGCGTTGATTACAGTATAGCGTATGAAAAACAAAAATACAACTGTGCAATAATCACAAAATACTGGGGGAGGTTTTCATGAAAAATGGAAAAGATGAAGGATTTCTATTGACAACGGGGCGAGATGGTGGTAGGGTATGGACATGGAACGAAAACGTTTGCGTAAAAATTTTCGTAAAAGAGTAAAAGCACAGACCGAAAGAGTATGAAAGAAAAGAGTATAAAAGAAAAAGGGGAGCTGTTATGATTAAAGCGGTTTTCTTCGACATCGGCGGCACGGTACACACACAGGACGCCACGCCGGAAAGTGACCGGGACTACAAGGAGCGCCTCTGGAGGTATCTGGAGGAGCACGGCATCCGCACAGCGGACACCCCCGACGAGCTGCTGGAGCACATTAATAAAGGTGCAAAGGCGTACAAGGCATATACGGAAGAAGAGCTGATCGAGATACCGGCCGACCGGATCTGGCAGGAGTTCTTCCTGGCCGACTTCCACATCCCCGCAGAAAAGCTCGCCGGACTCGGCGAAGACCTTTGCTACATGTTCGACCGCTGGCGCAAGCACATCGTAAAGCGCGAGGGCCTGGAGGAGACATTAAAAGGTCTGAAGGACGCAGGATACCGTCTCGGTGTCATCTCCAACATCATGAGCACCACGTTTGTACCGCGCATCCTTGAGGAGCACGGCGTCAGACAGTATTTCGAAACACTGACAATGAGCAGCGTATGCGGAATCCGAAAGCCGAGAGCTGACATTTTCGACATTGCGCTGAAGGAAATGGGCATCCCGAAGGAGGAGGCCGCGTATGTGGGAGACACGATCTCGCGCGACGTTCGCGGCATCAGCAATGCCGGATGGCCTCTGATGATCCAGATCGATAACCCCCGCATCTATCACAAAGACGAAAAATACCGCGGCATGGGATACAAGGCCGACGTCGAGATCAAGACGCTCGCCGAGGTCCTCCCGGCTGTGGAAGAATTTAATCGTAAGCTGAAGGAGGGAACTTGATAGAATGAAACCAAAGGATCAGAACTATTCCAAGTCCAGACGTCTGAAAAACCAGATTAAGGCGGTTGTTACCAACCCCTACAACGTGATCGTGCTGATCGCGATTGTGATGCTGACTTACCTGATCGTGCTCCCGCTGCTGGACATGATCTCCACCTCGTTCACCCTCGCTCAGAAGGATGCCCGCCTCGCAGGCGGCGCCGCTGGCGACTTTACATTGTACTACTGGCAGCGACTGCTCGGCAGCTCGCTGACCAAGCAGATGCTGCTCCAGCCGCTGCTCAACTCGCTGCTGATCGGCGTTTGCGTATCGTTCTTCGCTATCATGATCGGCTCGGTCCTCGCGTGGCTGATGGTTCGTACCGATCTTCCGTTCAAGCCGTTCTTCTCGCTGGCTGTTATCATCCCGTACATGATCCCCAGCTGGTGTAAGTCTCAGGCATGGCTGACCATGTTCAAGACCGAGCGTATCGGCGGCGCCCCGGGCTTCCTGATGAGCATGGGCATCAACGTTCCCGACTGGCTGGCTTACGGCCCGGTCGCGATCATCGCGGTGCTCTCGCTCCACTATTACGCATATGCGTACCTGCTCGTATCCGCAGCGCTCAACTCGATCAACTCCGAGCTTGAGGAAATGGGCGAGATTCAGGGCGCCGGCAAGGCGACCATCCTGCGCAAGATCACCCTTCCGCTCGTACTTCCGTCCATGCTGTCGGCGATCATCCTGACCTTCTCCAAGGCCATCGGCACCTTCGGCGTTATCAACTACTTAGGCTCCAAGGTAAACTTCGTTACCCTGTCCAGCCAGCTGTACATGAACAGCAAGTCCCAGAACACCCAGACCGCGTTCGCAATGGCGCTCATCATGATCTGCATCGCGTCGATTTCGGTCTTCGTCAACCAGAAGCTCATCGGTTCGCGCAAGTCCTACGCCACCATCGGCGGCAAGGGCGGCCGTTCCACTCCGCTTCGCCTCGGCAAGCACAAGCCGCTCATCACCGCGATCCTGATCGTGTTCTTCATCTTCGGTATCATCATGCCGATCGCGCTGCTCATCCTCGAGTCCTTCATGCTCCGTGAGGGCGACTACTCTCTGTCCAACCTCACGCTGCATTACTGGATCGGCGATCCGATCGCGAACATCATGGAAGGCCAGCCGGGTATCTTCAAGAACGAGAACTTCATCAACTCTCTGATCAACTCGCTCAAGCTGACCTTCGTCAACGGCGTATTCGGCACCATCTTCGGCCAGATCATCGGTTATATCTGCGCGAAGGGCCGCGGCAAGCTGCACGGCAAGGTTGTTGAGCAGCTGGTATTCATCCCGTATCTGATCCCGTCCATCGCATTCGGCGGCATCTTCCTCTCCATGTTCTCCACCCCGCAGCAGATCGGCGGCGTTACCCTGGTTCCGTCCCTGTACGGCACCTTCGCACTGCTGACCATCACCTCTGTTGTCAAGCATCTGCCGTTTGCATCCCGTGCAGGTACTGCAAACATGCTGCAGATCGGCGGCGAGCTCGAGGAGGCAGCTGAAATCGCAGGCGCAGGCTTCTTCAAGCGCTTCGTCCGCATCGTATTCCCGCTTTCCAAGGGCGGCTTTGTCTCCGGCTTCATGCTGATCTTCGTTTCCATCATGAAGGAACTCGACCTGATCATCCTCCTGATGACCCCGAAGACCTCCACTCTGCCGTACCTGGCATTCCAGTACCAGAACAGTAACTCTCCGCAGGCTTCTGACTGCGTAGCGATCGTCATGTTCTCCATCGTATTCCTGGTTTACGCTCTGGCCAACATCTTCGGCGACGCAGACCTCGCCAAGAGCATGGGCGGCTGATACCGCATCGGAACAAGAGAACCCCCCCGGATGAAATGAAAAAGGAGTTTGGGTAATGAGCAAGATTGAATTAAAGCATATTGATAAATACTACGGCAAAAACCACATCCTGAAGGACGTTAACCTCACCATCGAGGACGGCGACTTCATGACGCTGCTCGGTCCTTCCGGCTGCGGCAAAACCACCACGCTGCGCGTTGTATCCGGTCTGGAGAAGCCGCAGAACGGCACCATCCTCATGAACGGCAAGGAGATCGTAAACGCTGCCGAGGCTCACTTCGCTCCCCCGAGCGAGCGCGACCTCAACCTGGTTTTCCAGTCCTACGCTCTGTGGCCGCACATGACCGTGCGCGAGAACATCGCCTTCGGCCTGAACATTCAGAAGCTGCCCAAGGACGAGGTCGACCGCCGCATCGAGGACGCACTTGCCCGCATGCAGATCGGTCAGTATGTCGACCGCTATCCGTCCGAGCTGTCCGGCGGCCAGCAGCAGCGCGTTGCAATCGCTCGTGCGATCGCTTCCGAGCCGCATCTGCTGCTGATGGACGAGCCGCTTTCCAACCTCGACGCAAAGCTCCGCGTAGACATGCGCTCCGAGCTGAAGCGCCTGCATATCGAGACCGGTACGACCATGATCTATGTAACCCATGACCAGGTCGAGGCGCTGACCATGTCCACCAAGATCGCCATCTTCAAGGAAGGCGTCATCGTTCAGGTCGACCATCCGCTCGAGCTGTACAACAACCCGGTCAACCTGTATGTCGCAGACTTCATCGGCAACCCGTCCATCAACTTCGCAGACGGCAAGGCTGAGGTCGGCCCGGACGGCATGACCGTTACCAGCCCGCTCGGCAAGATGGTATTCCCGAAGAAGGACCTCACCGACATGCTGCCGAAGGAAAAGAGCTTCGACGCAGTCCTCGGCATCCGTCCCGAGCAGCTCTCCATCAACACCACCCGTCAGTCTCCCTCGGACATCGAGGCGCACATCTACACCTCCATGCCGGCAGGCTCCGAGACCCTCGTCACCGTCAAGGTCGGCGGCGTATCCCTCGTCATCAAGGCTCTCGGCATCACGCACTACAATCCGGACCAGGTCGTTTATCTGTCCATCGACCTGAACAAGATCAACGTATTCGACAAGAAGTCCACGAACCTCATTAAGTATTCGGTATAAGCGGAAAAGAGACGCTTATCGGATAAAAAGGGGGCGGAAAACTCTGATCCGCCCCCCAAAAGAGTAAAGAAGGAATAAAGAGGAGGAAAACACTATGTTAAAGCACAAGCGCACACTGGCAGGTATTCTGGCTGCAACGATGATGCTTTCGATGGCAGCATGCGGAGGCGGCGGTTCTTCGAGCGGCGGCGGCAGCAATGCAGATGAGGGCCCGCAGGACCCGAACGCAGCGGCAGCAGCAGGCACCCTGGAGCTGACCGACTGGGAGCAGTCCTCCGGCATCTTCAACACCGACGAGACCGACGAAGAGCTGTACGAGAAGGCAAAGGAAGAGGGCAAGGTAACGGTTTACTCGATCTCTTCCCGTATCACCAAGGTAGCCAAGGCCTTCGCTGAGAAGTACCCCGGCGTCGAGGTTGAGCCGTTCGACATCTCCACCAACGAGCTGCTCGAGAAGGTCACCCGTGAGTACGACGCAGGCCAGCACGTTGCCGACGTTGTTCATATCAAGGACCAGGACGGTACGCTCTACAACGAGTATGTCACCGCCCGCAAGTTCTACAACTATAAGCCGGCTGACATCCTGTCCCATATCGACGAGAAGTACACCTCGACCCAGACCCCGCTCTACATCGAGCTGACCCAGCTGTTCTACAATGCTGACGCATATCCGGACGGCTCCCCGGTCACCAACATCTGGCAGCTGACCGAGCCCGAGTGGAAGGGCCGCGTGATGATGCAGAACCCGCTGGACAACCTGGCATGGGGCTCCTGGATCACCGGCTTCTGCGTAGGCGATGTTCCGGATCAGCTGGCAGCTTCCTACAAGGAGCTGTACGGCAAGGATCTTGAGCTGTCCGACGGCTGCGAGAACGCAGGCTATGAGTTCCTCAAGCGCCTGCACGACAACGAGCCGATCTTCACCTCCTCCTCTGACGAAATCGCTGAATCCGTCGGCACCAAGGGTCAGACCAACCCGCCGGTAGGCTTCTGCGCATCCTCCAAGCTCCGCAAGAACGAGGACAACGGCTGGTGCCTGGCTCCGGTAAACCTCGAGCCGACCACCGGTATCCCGGCAATCAACACCCTGTATGTAGTAGGCGAGTGCGAGCATCCGAACGCAGCCAAGCTGTTCATCCGCTTCATGATGGGCGGCGTTGACGGCGACCTGTCCGGCTACAAGTACTTCAACACGCTCGGCGGCTGGCCGGTACGCGACGACATCGAGCCGGCAGAGGGTTCCACCCCGTACTCCGAGCTGCACGTATCCGACTTTAACGTTACCGATATTTACGAAAACATCAACCCTGTCCGTGATTTCTGGACTCTTCTGGGCTGATAAACGCATCTGAAATTTTTCATCGCATGTTTTGATCTCTGACGCGGCGGGGCTTAAAAACCCCGCCGCAACGAGATAAGAGGGGAGAATACCTGTTATGTCGCTGTTTCTGACGAAGGAAGGAAAACGCAAAAGCCCGATGGCAGTGACTGTTTTCTTTGTTGACCTGCTGTTCTGTCTCGTGTTCGGCGGCGCATATGCGCTTCTGACCGAGCCGCTTCACAGCCTGCTTCCGCTTGGCGGCGGAATGCCGGAGACCGTGCTGCACTGCCTGATCATCGCAGTCATCGGCACCGCAGTCTGCTGCGTGCTGTTCCTGCTGCCCGATAAGCGCATCGTGCCGTACAGCTTCGCAGGCCTGCCGGTCATCACGATCATGTGCCTGATCGCATCGACGCAGCTCGAGGCGGATCTCCGCGGCATGATGGTCTATGTCACCCTTCTTTATACGCTGCTGCCGATCCTCATCGGCAATCTCGCAGCATGGACGATCTACTTCAAGCTGCGCAGCAAAGACGGCCTGCGCCGCTGATGGTGCGGGAGGAATTGAATGATTAAACTGGAAAAAGAACAGACGGCCCGTTTTGCGGCCCGTCTGGAGCAGGAAACGCAGGAGAGCGTCATGCGCGATATCGCGCAGTTCTCCGAGGCCGACATCGTCGATACCTGGGCTTCGGAACCGCCCGCGTGTGCAGAGGTGCACGCGATGGTGTTCAACATGGAGCGCGGCGTGCATATCGACGAGGCGATCGAGTTTCTGAAAGATAATCCGTCGCTTCAGCCCTTTGACCTCATTCTCGCCAACGAGCTTGATTTCGGCACTGCACGGTCCGGCGAAAAGAATACCGCAGAGGAAGTCGCGAAGGCACTTGGTCTGAGCTATGTGTTCGGGCTGGAGTTCATCGAGCTCAAAGATGCCGCGCTCGGCTTCCATGGAAACGCCGTGTTCTCGCGCTGGCCCGTCAAGTGGGCGGAGGTGCTCCGCCTGCCCGAGCAGTACAACTGGTACAATGACCGCCAGAAACGCATCGGCGGCCGCTGCGCCATCCTTGCTAAGCTCGATGTGCACGGCAGAGAGGTCGGCGTCGCATCCATCCATCTGGAGAACCGGACGGACGGCGAGGGACGCAGGGTGCAGATGCAGGCGGTGCTGGACGAGGTACAGCGGGTGTTTGCCGGTCTGCCGGTCATTCTGGGCGGCGACCTGAATACCAACACATTCGACGGACGAGACAAAGACTATATCCGTCATCTGGCGGATCATCCGGCAGAGCTTGCCGACAATATTGTAAAAATCGATTCTTTTGAGCCGCTCCTGACGGCCTGCGGCGACGCAGGCTACGCATGGAGGACGGCCTCCGGCGACGGCCGCCTGACGCGCCGCAAGCCGGTCGGCGAGGGGAATTTCCTCGCGATGCGTCTGGACTGGATCATTCCGCGCGGCTTTACCGCAAAGGACAGCCGTGTGATCTCGACCGTAACGGCGGACATCGATTTCGCGAAGGAGGGCGGCGCGCTGGCACGTTTCGCCGAGCCCGAGCTGAGCGACCATAATGTTGTATGGGCATCTCTGCAATTACACAAATAAGGAGGAGCTGCTTTGATTAACACCGTATTATTTGATATGGGAGGCACTCTCGAGGATATCTGGTACAATGACCAGACCATTCAGGACGTAACACGCAAGCTGCTGACCTTCCTGCAGGAGCACGACATGGTCACCGGCAGCAACGAAATCTGCTTCTGGAACAAGATCAACAACGGTATCCGCAGGTATAAACAGTGGAGCGAGGGCAACGCGCTCGAGCTCAAGCCTGAGGAGATCTGGCCGCAGTATTACCTGTCCGAGTTCGATCTGGACAAGGAAAAAGTCGCACGCTACGCCGAGGATATGGCTGGCCTGTGGGAGGTCACCTATTACCATCGCGAGCTGCGCCCGGGCGTCAAGGAGGCGCTCGAGGAACTGAAAAACAAGGGATACCGCCTGGGCGTCATCTCGAACACCGCTTCGCTGTATTCGGTATTCGATGTGCTGGAGGCCTACGGCATCCGCGACTACTTTGAAGACGTCACGCTCTCGAGCGTCACCGGCTACCGCAAGCCGCATCCGGGCATCTTCCAGATCGCGTTGCGCGAGATGAAGGCGAAGGCTGAGGAATGCGCCTATGTCGGAGACACGCTCTCCCGCGATGTCATCGGCGCGAAGCGCATGCACTTCGGCGCCGCCATCCAGATCCGCTCCTTCCTCTCCTCGCAGAAGGACGAGGGCGTGGACAGCGTATGGCAGCCCGATCATGTGGTCGAAAAGATCGCAGACATTGTGCCGTATCTCGAAAAGCTCAACGGAAGAGCTTAAGGCACATATTTTATCACTTTTGATTTGAATTTATCACCTTTTCTCTGTGGAATAAAACCTTAAATCCGAAAAACTCTCTCTCTTCTTTACCAGACCGCACCCGAAAGGGTGCGGTTTTGGTCTGCAAGACTGTCGCGAAACTGACGTTTCGCCGACAATCTGTGTTCTGACTGCGCAGAACACGAGTCGTCCGAAAGTTTCCATGCGGAAACTTTCTCCCTCTTAAAGTGAAAAAACCGAGGCACATGTCCCCGGTTTTTTCGCGTTTTCCATGCAAACGCTTTTTAACGCGCGCTGCCGCGCGGCTGCTGTTTTTCCACGAAAACAGACTTCTTAACAGACTGAAAAAACGCTGCACAGATAACATTCTGTGCAGCGTTCTGCGGTTTCGCGACAGCTTATTTTACCGGCTTTTCTGCATCGCCGGCAGGCATGAGGTTGGTCATGCTGCGCAGGCTGATGGCAACGGTGGAAAGATTGTGCAGCATCGCGGAGGTCGCCGGCATGAGGATGCCCGCAACGCCCAGACCGATGAGCGAGCCGTTGAAGCCGATCACGAAGCGGTAGTTTGCGTGGATGCGGCGCATGAGGTGCTGTGCGATGCGGCGCAGCGCGACCAGCTCGAACAGGCTTTCCGCCGCGATGGTGACGTCCGCAATCTCGCGTGCGATGGCGGCACCGTCGCTGATGGCAATGCCGACGTTCGCCGCCGACAGCGCAGGAGAGTCGTTGATGCCATCGCCGATCATGATGACCGTGCGGCCGGCTCTGCGCTCGGCCTCGACGAAGCTGGCCTTGTCCTCCGGCAGGACCTCCGCGCGGTAATCGTCCACGCCGACCTGCTCGGCGATCGCCTTTGCGGTGCGTTCGCTGTCGCCGGTGAGCATGACCGTGCGCTTGATGCCGAGGGCGCGCAGCGATCTCATGACCGCGCAGGCCTCCTCGCGCAGCGGATCGGAGATGCAGATAACGGCCGCGAGCTCGCCGCCGACGGCGAGGTACAGGTGAGAATATGCCGGGTCGAGGGCGTCAAAGCGCTCCTTTTCGCCCTCGGGGATGGTGCAGGACTCGTCCTCAAAGACGAAATGCGCCGAGCCGATGACGACCTTTTCGCCGTTCACCGTGCTCGAAATGCCGTGCGCGACGATGTACTGCACCTCGGAGTGCATTTCCTCGTGCGCCAGACTGTGGTCCTTCGCGGCGCGGACGACGGCGTTCGCCATAGAGTGCGGGAAGTGCTCCTCGAGGCAGGCAGCAACGCGCAGCATTTCGTTCGCCTCGCGGCCGCCGAACGGGATGACGTCCGCAACGACCGGGCAGGCGTGGGTCAGCGTGCCGGTCTTGTCAAAGACGATGGTGTCCGCCTCGGACAGCGCCTCGAGGAACTTGCCGCCCTTGACGGTGACATGATAGGTGCTTGCCTCGCGCATCGCGGACAGGACTGCGAGCGGCATGGCGAGCTTGAGCGCGCAGGAGAAGTCGACCATGAGCACGGACAGCGCGCGGGTGACGTTGCGCGTGAGCGCGTAGCTCAGCACGCTGCCGGCGAGCGTGTAGGGAACCAGCTTGTCCGCCAGACGGGATGCGCGGCTCTCCGCAGCGCTCTTGAGCTGCTCGGACTGCTCGATCATGGAAACGATCTTGTCGTAGCGGCTTTCACCGGCCTGCTGCGTGACCTCGATCACGCAGTCGCCCTCTTCGATGACCGTGCCGGCAAAGACCTTCGCGCCGGGGCGCTTGATGACCGGAACCGACTCGCCGGTGAGCGAAGCCTGATTGACAGCGACTTCGCCGGAAACGATCTCGCCGTCGAACGGGATCACGCTGCCCGTGCGGACGACGATGCGGTCGCCGGAGGCGATCTGCGACAGCGGGACCGAGACCTCGGTGCCGTCCTTCTGGAGCCATACGCGGCTCACGCCGAGCGACATGGTGCGCGCGAGGTCGTCGACCGACTTCTTGTGCGTCCATTCCTCGAGCAGCTCGCCGAGCTGGAGCAGGAACATGACCGAACCGGCGGTGCCGAAGTCGCGGCGCGCCATGGATACGCCGATGGACAGGGCGTCGAGCACCTCGACGCGCAGCTGACCGCGCAGCAGGCGGCGCAGGCCGCGACACAGGAACGGAGCCGCCATGTAGACCGTGCGGACGATCTGGAGCGGCGTGGGCAGGAACAGCGTGCAGGCAGCCTTGACGGCGACCATGGTCACGAGCTTTTCCTGATATTCGCGGTTGAGTGCGCGGCCGCTGTGCTGCGGCGCGAGCGCGGTAACGGCCGGGGAGCGGTAGTCAAAGCGGCCGATGGCGTGCAGCAGCTCTGCGCGGGAGCCGGTGTAGCACACAGTCGCGCAGCAGGTGCGCTCGTGGACGGCGGCGGACTTGACGCCCGGCTGATCGAGCAGGTAGGCTTCGAGCAGGTCGGCCTGCTCGAGCGACATGCGGTACTGGTGCATCCGGACACGCAGCCTGCCGCGGCTCTCGTGCTGAATGAATGCTTTCATGATGAGTTACCTCCATTTAACCAGGGAAAGATGGAAAAAGAGGGACATTTCGTCCCCCTTTTTGATTGCTTTGGTGCAGATTATGCCTCGGCCGGTGCAGCGTCAGCAGCCATCTCGTCTGCGATCTCCTCTGCGCAGTCCTCGATCTCCGCTGCGGCAGCCTCTGCCTCAGCAGCGCGCTGCTCGTTGATGTCCTTTGCAGCGTGCAGGATGTCGTCTGCGTTCTCGCGGACGGTGTCAACAGTGTTCATAACGCAGTCCTTCATGCGCAGGACAGCTGCGGCTGCGTGGGTGTAAGCGTTCTTTGCGTCCTTGCTGCCGAGCAGCTTGACGCCCGCCGAGCCAAACAGGGAGCCGCCGACAAACAGTGCGATATTCTTGTAAAGAGTTTTCATGATGCAATTCCTCCTGAATGAAATTAAGCAGAGGCAACGGGATAAAGCGCCGCAGCTCTGTATTTTTACATGGTTTTTGTTTGTTTTAAAGATTATCACAAAATAAAAACGATGTCTACTGGAAACGGACGTAAAAATATCCAAAACAGACAAAGGTTGCTTAAAACCTCGATTTTATGCAGGAAAAGCGGTTGTTTCAGGCTAACTTGTTACATATCCTGACGAAGCTCTTTCTGCGAATGCGCCATGCGGCGGAACTGCGAGGGCGTGAGCTGGTAGCGCCGCTTGAAGGCGACGCCGAACTGGCTCGCGCTGTTGTAGCCGACGGCGGAGGCGATTTCGACGATGGAAAGCCCGGATTCGCTCAGCAGCTCGGCGGCGCGGCGCACGCGGTGCTCGAGCAGATACTGATGCAGCGGACGGCCGTAGGCCTGCCGGAAGCAGTCCTTGAGCGCGGTAGGGGAGATGTGGAAGCGTGCGGCGAGCTGGCTGATGGTGAGCGGGTCAGCGAGATGCGCGAGCATATGGTCGCGCACCTGACGCATGAGCTCGACCTGATAGCGTTCGCGGCCGGGCGCCTCGGGCGGCAGGGGCAGCAGCGGACTGTCCGTGCTGAGCAGGTAGAGCAGCTCGGCGGTCTTGAACGCGCAGTAGCGGCCACGTTCCTCGGCCTGAAGCGGCTGGAGCGCGGAAAAAACCGTCTCGGTCCAGGGCGTGCCGCGCAGGATCGCACAGCCGCTTCGTGCGTGCAGGCGCTCCTCAAGCCGTGCGGTGTCGAGCGACAGGCCGCCGAGCAGTGAGCCGAGGATGCACGGCAGACGGTCGCGTTCAGATACTTCAACGATGACAAGTGCACCGGCGAGCCGTCCGTCAGGAACGGAAGCGCGCACGAGCGCCGTGCCGGGGGCGAGCAGGAGCACCTCGCGCTCATGCAGGAAAAGCTGCTTGCCGACCGCGAGCTCCAGCCGCAGCGCGCCGCTGCGGCAGAACAGGATCTGATATCGGTTTTCTATCGCCGCAGGCAGCGACGAGGGGAGACTCAGCGCGCAGTCAAAGTCCCATGCACGCACGCCGTCGCGCACGGGGATGCGGCGCAGCCGGCCGGACAGAGAACCTCCGGCGGCGGAGTCCAGCAGTGTTTCCAGCAAGGGTAAGACCTCCAGACAGGGGCATATGCCCAGAATTCACAAAACAGGTTGTATTTCGCTAACTAAGTTAGTTAAAACTAACCAATACCCGGAAAAACAGGCCGTACAGGCGGAGAGTTTGCACGGCCTAACTGAAATTATTTTAGTCTTTTTACCGTTCGTTGTCAAGAGAAAAGACGAAAAACACCGAAAAAGACGAAACGCAGGCAAACCCGCGGCCGGGCATGATCTTAGCGGCGAAGGAAGGAAAACAGACCCTTTTTCTCGTGCGGAACGCACTGGAACGAGGTTACGGTGTAGCCGGTCGCGTTAATGGCGCTGCGCACTGCCTGTTCGTCGAGCGCCTGCTCGGAGAGGATGACGGTCTGACCCCTGCCATGGGAGGAGGTGACCTTCTTCACCGGAAAAGCCTTGCGGACCGCGTCGTTGACATGCGCCTCGCACATGCCGCACATCATGCCGTCTACGCCGACAGTCGTCTGATACATATATGATACACTCCTTTGGTTAGCTCTATCTAACCAATAATATACCACCATTCCGCTCGGATTGCAAGAGCAGTTGACAGCATATGCGGCGAAGGACTACAATAGAGACAGGATATGCACTGCTCTGCCATCCGGCAGGCAGAAAACCCGTCTGTGAACCGGATTTTGTGAAAAAAGAGGAAGCTATGAGAAAATCTTATGAAATGGATATGACGCGCGGTCCGCTGCTGCGCAGCATACTGATCTTCACGCTGCCGCTGCTGCTGTCGGGTGTACTCCAGCTGCTGTTCAATGCGACGGATATTGTCGTTGTCGGCCAGTTCGCCGGTGCGAATGCGATGGCGTCGGTCGGCTCGACGACCTCGCTGTTCAATCTGCTCATCAATGCCTTTATCGGCATTTCGGTGGGCGCGAACGTGCTCGTGGCGCGGTACTGCGGCGAGAAAAACTACGACGGCGTGCAGCAGACCGTGCAGACCTCGCTGCTCACCGGTCTGGTCGGCGGCGTTATCCTGGTCGTGCTCGGCATCGTGCTCGCGCGGCCCATGCTGACGCTGATGAAAACCCCGGACGAGGTCATCGAGGGCGCGGTGCTGTACATGCGCGTGTACTTTATCGGCATGCCTGCGACCATGATCTACAACTTCGGCGCGGCGGTGCTGCGTGCGGTGGGCGACACGCGGCGGCCGCTGTATTTCCTGATGGCGGCAGGCGTGATGAATGTGCTGGGTGACCTGCTGTTCGTGTGCGTGCTCGGCATGGGCGTGGCAGGCGTGGCGCTCGCGACCGTGCTCAGCCAGTGCGTCTCCGCGGCGCTGACCGTGCTGTGTCTGACCGGCTCGGACGGCATGTGCCATCTGGATATACGCCGTCTGCGGTTCTACCCGGAACGCTTTGCGCAGATTATGAAGATCGGCCTGCCCGCCGGTATGCAGAGCGTTATCTTCAACATCTCGAACGTGCTCATTCAGTCGTCCATCAACAGCTTCGGCGCGGTCGCGGTCGCAGGCAACACGGCGGCGGCGAACGTGGAGGGCTTCGTGTATATCTCGATGAACTCGCTTTACCAGACCACGCTCAGCTTCACGAGCCAGAACCTCGGCGCGAAGCAGTACCGCCGCGTAGACGGCATCCTCGTGCGCTGCATGATCCTCGTCATCCTCATCGGCGTTGTGCTCGGACAGGGCGCATACCGTCTGGGCGATCCGCTGCTGCACATCTATTCGCAGGACCCGGAGGTCATCGCCTACGGCATTCAGCGCTTCAGCGTGGTCAGCGTGACGTATTTCCTGTGCGGCATGATGGATGTCGGCTCGGGCGTGGTGCGCGGCCTCGGCTATTCGATCATGCCGATGCTCGTGTCCATGGTCGGCGCGTGCGTGTTCCGCGTCATCTGGATCTTCACCGTGTTCCGTATGTATCACACGCTGTTCACGCTGTACGTTTCCTATCCGATCTCGTGGGTCCTGACCGTTATCGCACATATGATATGCTATCTTATCGTCCGGCGCCGGATGTTCCCGGAGAAGGCGGCATAAAGGGACCTTCGCGCCGCCGCAGCATACAGAAAAAGAGTGCAGAAACACTGAAAATGTGTCTCTGCACTCTTTTTTATCTTACGAGATGCTGATTGACCAGCTTTGCGTAGAACATATTGCCGTAGGCATAGCGCCAGCCGTCGTTGCGCTTGACGGCGATTGGGTTGTCATAGGGGACGGTCGCACCGCCCGACTGCTGCTGTGCGAACTTTTCGGACAGCTCGAGCGTATATTTCCCGCCGTGTTCGGCGACATAATCAATAAAGCCGCTGCCGTAGTTGTAGGCCTGAATGACGGTATCGAGGTCGCAGCTCTCGCTCTCCGCGCGGTGCAGCAGATGCGCAAAATAGCTGCATCCCTGCCGGATAGAGGCCTCCTGCTGGAGCGAATCCGAGGGCAGCTCGAGCGAGCCGGAGGACTGCATGAGGTCGTCGAGCTCGCCGCCCGACTCGACCTGCATGATGGCGAGCAGGACGTCGGTATACTCCGAAATATCGTTCTGCTCGGCGTAGTCCGCCACCACGTCGCGGTAGGCCACGACGGCGTCCGAGATCAGGCCGTGGGTGATGTTGGTCTCAAGCGGGCGGTCGTCGGACGCAGCGTCCGTTCCGGACGCACTGCCCGAGGTGGACGGCTGATGCACGAGCGCCGCGATGAGTGCGAGAAGAACGGCCGCGATGAGTAGCACGAGCAGCTGACGGCGGCGCGCTCTGCTCTGGCGGCGCTTGCGCTTGCGCACAGTCGGGCCGGGCCGCGGCTTGATATGCGCGGGTGCGGCCGTGCGGCGCGGGGACGCACGATGTGCGTGATTTCTATGCTGTTTTTTTGAACTTCTTACGCTTTTTGACATAAAACTGCATTCCTTGATGGTGTCTGCCTTTGCATAACATCCATTCTAACACAAGGGGGCCGTCTGTTTCAAGTCGCGTCCGGCTTTTTTGGTGAAATTGCAGAGACCAGCCAGCCGTTTTCGGCGGCCTCTGCGATGAGCAGGCGGTTGCCCTCATTCATCGGGCCGAAGGTACGGAGCGGCGCGTAAACGCAGCGGCAGGCGTGCATGAGCGCCCGCGCACGGCTCTGCGCCGCATCCCCGATGGGCTGATAGGGCTGTTCGGAGACGATCTCGCACGCGAGTGCGCGCGCGACCGGGAAATCCATGTCGTTCTCGTGCAGCACGCCTGCGGCGAAGGGGATGCCGTGCCGCTGAAGGGCGCGGTAGAGCGCAATGCCGCTGCCGCCGCCGCCGATCACAAGAGCCTGCGGCGCGCCGCGCACCGGCTCAAGCTCCAGACTGCCGAAGCGCTCGTCATAGCTGCCGGCGGTCAGGCCGTACAGCCGCTGCACGCTGCCGTCGGTAAAGACCTCCTCGGGCGTGCCGACCCGGGCGATTTCGCCGTTCGCCACGCAGATGACGCGGTCGGAGATCTTCTGCGCGAGGTCGAGCTCGTGCAGCGACAGCACGACGGCGACACTGCGCTCGCGCACCAGATTTTTCAGAATGGTCAGCAGCTCGAGCTTGTAGCGGATGTCGAGAAAGGAGGTCGGCTCGTCGAGGATGAGCACGCGCGGCTGCTGGCAGATGGCGCGCGCGAGCAGCACGCGCTGCCGCTGTCCGTCGCTGATGCAGGTGAAATCGCGGTCCGCAAGCTCCTCTGCATGGACGAGCGCGAGCGCCTCGCACACCTTTTCGCGGTCCTCCGCACCGAGAATGCCGAGCCGCCCGGTATAGGGATAGCGGCCTGCCGCCGCCACATCCCAGCAGGTCATGCGCTCGGGCGCAATGCGGCCGGTCATCATGACGGCGAGCGTGCGCGCGGTCTCTGCGGCGGACAGACGGCTGCTGTCGCGGCCGTCCAGATAGACCGTGCCGCCGAGCAGGGCAAGCTCGCGGATCAGGCTCTTGAGGATAGTGGACTTGCCCGAGCCGTTCGGCCCGACAAGGGACAAAATTTCGCCGCCGGATACGCTCAGCGCGATGTCGCGGATGAGCGGCACGCCGCCGTAGCCGACGGTCATGTTCTCCGCGCGGAGAAGCTGGTCTGCCATTGCGTTTTCCCCCTTTACAGCGTGCGCGTGCGGCGGCGCACCATGATGAAGATCACGATGGGCGCGCCGAGGATGGCCGTGACCGAGCTGATGCTGAGCTCGGTGGGGGCAAAGACCGTGCGCGCGGCCAGATCGCAGAACAGACAGAATACCGCGCCGCCGGCAAAGCACGCCGGTACCTGCACGAGCGGCTTTGCCGTGCCGAACAGCCCCTTCATCAGCTGCGGGACTGCAATGCCGACGAATGAAATCGGCCCGGCGAACGCAGCCACGCAGGCGGAGAGCACGCTCGAGAGCAGGATGAGCGCGGCACGGAAGGCGCGGATATTGACGCCCATGCTGCGCGCGCAGCCCTCGCCGAGCTGATAGGCGCTCATCGGCTTGGACAGCAGCACGGCGAGCGCGAACGAGATCAGCACGACCGGCGCTATGACGCAGATATTGTCCCACGAAATGCCGGAAAAGCTGCCCTGCGACCAGTTGTGCAGGTTGACGATGTTGCTGTCCTCGGCGAAGGTCACGACGAAATCCGTGACCGCCGAGCAGATATAGCCGACCATCACACCGGCAATGATGAGCAGGGACATCTGGCGCACGCGCTGCGCGAGCGCGAGGACGAAACCCATCGACAGCATCGCGCCGCAGAAGGCGGCGAGGATCATGCCGGTCGAGCCGATCACGCGGCCGCGCGAGAGCAGACCGATCATCGCGAGCGAAACGGTCAGCTTTGCGCCCGAGGAGATGCCGAGCACGAACGGGCCTGCGATGGGGTTGGCGAAAAAGGTCTGGAGCAGAAAGCCCGAAATCGACAGTGCACCGCCGAGCAGCATGGCGGCGATCAGCCGCGGCAGGCGCATCTCCCATACGATGGCGGCGTTTTCGCCCGTGCGCGTGAGCAGGATGTCCATGACCTCGGCCGGGGACAGATGCAGACTGCCCGTGTTGAGGTTCCAGAGAATGAGCGCCGCGAGCAGCGCCGCGAGCAGGGCAAAGCCGAAGGTATAGCGCGCGCGGTGGTCAGGCTGCATGGTTTTCCCCTCCTTTTCAGGTCAGCTGATGCAGATAGTGCAGATCGTCGGTGTTTTCGCCGGTGAAAACGGCGTGGAAGTCCTGTATCATGCCGCCGAGTCCCATCGCGGACTGGAACAGGCTCTGCTCGGTGCACCAGACATTTCCGTTTTTCACGGCCTTGAAATCCGCGAGCAGCGGACTTTTGGCGAGCAGCTCGTCGAGCGTTTGCAGTTCGCCGTCGATGGTCGAGTTGTAGATGAGCACATCCGCGTCCTTCGCGCCGGCGTAAAAGCTCTCCATCTGCATGTTCATGGTCGAGCGGGCGTCGTCGTCGGTGAGGTCGTCAAAGATATACTTTCCTCCGGCGAGCTCGAGCATTTTTGCGACATAATCGGTGGATTTGCGCACATTTGCTGCGCCGTTCGCCGTGATATAGAAGAATGCGGCGGTCTTGCCGGTGGACGGCTGGTCAAGGATGGGAGCGAGGGCGTCGAGCTGCTCGTCATAGAGCGCCTCCGCCTGCTTCTCCTTTCCTGTGAGCACGCCGTACAGCTTGATCCACTCCATGCGGCCGAGGGGATTGCTTTCGTAGCTCGAGCGCTCGACGAGCACGGGGATGCCGAGCCGTTCGAGCTGTTCCTTGACCTTGGGCGTGTGGTAGATCATCGTGGACTCGAGCGCGAGGTCGCAGTCCGCGTCGCAGATGGCTTCATAGTCCGGGGCGCTGTATTTGCCGGCGTATTCGATATCGCCGTCTGTCATGGCCTCGCGCGCCGCATCGAGATACCAGCCGTCGGCACGGGTGCCGGAGAGCGAGATGGTGTCGAGCGCGTCGAGCGAAACGAAGAAATCCATTGCGCTCGTGGCGACGAGATAGATGCTGTCGAGCGGCTGCTGGAGCACGGTAATGTCCGCGCCGGTCTGCGGTGCCTGCTGTCCCTCGGGCACAACGAGATAGCGGTCCTCACCGCCGATCGTGATGAGCGACAGACCGCCCTCGAAGGTATCGACCGTGAACTGCTCGGCGTAGGAGAGCTCCATCGAGCCGGCGGGGGTCAGGCCGGAGAGCGGGTCATCGTTTTCTCCGGAGACGGCCGCGCCGCCGCCGCAGCCGGTCAGCAGGCCGGTCAGGCACGCGGCGGCAGCGAGATATGCTGCGGCTCTTCTCATTTGCTCAGCGGCGCGACAGAGGCCGAGTCAAAGGTCAGCGTGTAGTCGATCTCGTGCGCTTCGCTCATCGCGGTGGTGTCGGCCTTGACCGCCATCGCCCAGTCAAAGCAGGAGACCGGGATCTCGAAGGTGGAGTGCTCGTCCTCGATGACGGCGTCGTATTTCGTGTCGCCGACCTTCATGTAGTCGTAGTTTTTGCTGCTCCAGACGATCTTTGCCGTTACCTTGCCGTCCTTGACGGTCAGCTCGGCCGGAGACTGGACGGAGGCGCGGCCGGAGCCGCCTGCAAGCGCGACGTCGGCAGTGTAGGCGCCGTCCGCGAGAGACAGGCTGTCGGGCGTCGTGACAACGCCGTCGGCAAAGGCATCCATCGGCAGGGAATCCGCGCGGAACAGGATGGTGCGGTCGTACCACTTTTCCTTCTTCTTGCTGAATGCAGCGCAGTCGATGCCCTCATCGAGCGCGTCGACCGGGACGGTGAAGCTGTGGGTGCCGTCGGCCTCCTCGGTAAACGGGATGTAATCCGCCTCGTCAGCCGCGGCAGCCTGCTCGCCGGTGCCCATGTAGACATAGAGATAGCCCTTGCCGCCCATGTGCATGGTCGCGGTCATTTTGCCGCCCTCGACAGTCAGCTCGCACGCAGTGATGTCGAACATTTTGGAACTGGACTTGACGGCAACGCTGTAGGTGCCGTCCTTGACCTTGTCGCCGGAAATGGGGGTCATGCCCTCCTCGACGACCTCCTCGACCTCGGTCATGTCGGACGCAGAAGCAACGTTCGAGGTGCCGGTCTCGCCGGTCTGCGCGGCGGTGTCGGTCTGCTGCTGAGAGGCGGAGCTGCCGCAGCCGGAGGTGAGCATGAGCGCCGCCAGGAGAGCGGCCAGAAGTGTTTTTTTGCTGTTCATGGATTGTTTTCTCCTTGTGTTTGACTGATAAAAGAAGGTCCGGCCCGCTTTCGCAGTCCGGACCTGTATCTGGTATGGAAAGATTACTTGAGCGAGTCAACAGCCGCCTGTGCGTGTGCAACGAACAGGTTCTGAATGTCGGTCAGACCGCCCAGACCCTCTACAACAGTCGTTACCTCGAAGCCGGCCTTCTCGAACTCGGTCTTCCAGGAGCCGTCCTCATCGCCTGCCATGTCGTTGTTCGCGTGGTCGCCGGCAACGATCATCAGCGGACGCAGCACGACCTTCTTGAAGCCGCTTTCCTTGACAGCCGCGATCACATCGTCGAGGGACGGGGTCGCCTCAACCGTGCCGACGAAGTAGTTGGTGTGGCCTGCCGCGGTCAGGGTCTCCTGCATCTTGGTGTAGACGGAGTTGGAGTCTGCCTCGGTGCCGTGGCCCATGAAGCAGATGGCGGTCTCGCCGTCGTCGTACTCCTTGGTAGCGTCAACGATCGCGTTCATGACCTTCTGGAAATCGTCGTCCGAGGTCAGGAGCGGCTCGCCGAGCGCGATCTTCTCGAAGGAGTCGGAGTAGCCGGCCAGCTCGTTCTTGAGGTCGGTGTACTCCAGACCGTTCATCAGATGCGTCGGCTGAACGACGAGATTCTTGACGCCGTTTGCAACTGCGCGGTCGAGCGCCTCGGTCACGTTGTCGATCTTCTCGCCGTCACGCTTGTTTACATGGTCGATGATGATCTGGCTAGTGAAGCCGCGGCGGACCGAGTAGTCCGGGAACGCGGTCTGCATCGCGGCCTCGATCGCGCCGATGGTCTCGCGGCGGCTGTCGTTGTAGCTGGTGCCGAAGCTGACGACCAGCAGCTCGTTTTCGCCGATTTCGTCCTGATTGAGCGGATTATCCAAGCCTGCGTCACCCGTTTCGTAGTTTTCCTCGTCGTCTGCCTGTTCGGCCGCAGCGGTATCCGCGCCCTTGGTATCCTCTGCCTTGTCGTCGGCGGTCTGGCTGCCGCAGGCGGTCAGCGCTGCGAGCATCAGGCTCGCGGAGAGCAGCAGTGCGCCCAGTCTCTTGATTTTCATGTAGGTTTCCTCCTTTTTTTCTGTCTCCGCCGGCAAGCGCACCGGGAAGAACGATAAAAAGGGTACAGAAAACACGCAGTCCCCCTGCGCCTGTGCGCAGAAAGGGACTGTAATCATGCAGAAAAATGCGGCATCAGTACAGTCAATGACTCGTGACCTGGAAAAGCTTTCCGTACCAACAGAGGCGGCAGGTTTCCTGACTTGCGGATCTGCGCACGCCGCCGCCTTCCCGATGCACAGCATCAGTGACATAAAAGCGGAGTGCTCCCCGTTTACAGTGACGAGATCGTACAGGAATTGCACCTGTTTCCCTTTTAACCGCTGACCCGGCTGAGGTCGTTCAGCGGCACCGTCTGTTCGCTTGTTTATTTGTTTGCGGGCAGAAAAGTCCTGCCGAATGATGTTATTATACACCGCAGCGCCGCGAAAGACAAGGGCAGCCGCCTGTTTTGTGCAAGTTCGGTAAAAATGTACAAGAAACCGGCGGCAGGGAGCAAAAAAACATCCCCCGACACAGGTCGGGGGATGCAGCGGAAATTTACTTTTCCAGTTCGGTCCAGTCGCGGGTCTCGCGCAGCTTGGTCCACTTCTCGAACTTGTTCTCCTTGGTCTGGTAGTAGTGGCTGTTGGTAGCCTCCTGTACGTCCAGATAGAACCACTGAGAAACGTCAGAGTTGTCGCTCCACTTGATCATATCGTCGTGCAGATCCTCTTCGGTCTCGGGGAGACGCTTGAGGACGCGGTTGACGAGCGTCATTGCCTCGGCACGGGTGATCTTGTTGTCCGGACGGAAGGTGCCGTCGGGATAACCGGTGATCCAGCCGTTGTTGGAGGCGGCGCTGATCTCGTTCTTCGCCCAGTGGGACGCGATGTCGCTGAAATCAGCAGTCGTCGTGTTGGCCTTGTCGTCAAAACGGGCTGCGATAGCCGCGAACTCAGCGCGGGTGATCGGCGCATTCGGATTGAATTTGCCGTAGCTGTCGCCCTTCACGATGCCCATAGCGCTCAGCGTAGAAACCGCATGGTTGTACCATGCACCGGCTGCTACGTCGGAGTAGCTGTTGGACTTGGTCGAATTTGCATTGCGGGTCTCGTCGGTCAGCAGACGGAAGAAGATGGTCGCGACCTCAGCACGGGTGATGCCGTTCTGCGGACGGACGGTCTTGTCCGGGTAGCCAACGATGTACGCATAGTGATCGTTACCGTTCAGACCGGTCGGTACATCATCCGGAATGGTAACGGTAGGTCTGCGGTGGTGGCCGCCGGAGCTGCCGCCGCTGCTGTTCTTCGCGTAGGTGTAGGTGAATACGGTGTCCTTCTGAACCTTGTAATTATCGTAAGGGGTCGTATCCCATGCGCCCGCATGGTAGCCGGAGTTCGGCTTTTCGCCAACGGCCGGGATACGGGTAACCGGAACCACAACGGCTTCGTCTTTGAACGCTTCGCCGGTTTTCTGGTCTTTGAACTGAACGTAAGTTACGATGTCAGCGTTGCCGCCGTCGTTCCACTCGCCGTTTACAACCTTGAATGTAAGACGGTACTCCCAGGCGTCCGGGATGTCGTTGCCGCCCTCGACGTTAAGGTAGTAGTACAGGTCGATGGTAACGTCCTTGGTCAGCGTTTCAAGCTTATCGGTAACCTTGGTCAGACCCGAAACGTAAACGTAGGTCTTTTTGTCGACCGTCTGGTTTACAGCCGCGTCCTCGTAAAGCTCGGAAATTGCCGTGTTCTCAACAGCGGTCTTGGCCTCGCCCTTTTCTACCTTAACCTCAACACCCTTTTCGTTGTAGAAGTGCTTGTTGACGGTGTAGGTGTACTGCTTTGCCGGGTTTTTCTCGAACTTGCCCTCGATGACAACATTGTGCGCAGGCATCTTGAAGCCGCGGATATCGAATGCAGAATCCTTAGAGGTCCAGCCGTAGAAGGTGTAGCCTTCCTGAGTCGGAACGGGTCGGATTGCAACATCGGCATCGAAGTTGTAGACATCAGTGTAGACTACCTCAGTGCCAACCTTGTAGGTTACGTTGTACTGATTGATCTCGAAGGTAGCATCAAAGCGAACGTCCTGCGCCGGCATGGTGAAATGGCCGTTGTCATCAACCTTGATAATGTTTGCTACGTCAGCTGCCGGAGTCCAACCGGTGAAGGTGTAGCCTTCCTTTTCAGGATGAGCGGTTCTTACGGTTACAGTGGAGTCAACCGCATGGTCTTCGATGTCGCCGTACAGCGTTTTGTCAACATAGTAGGACACCTCGAAATCGTTCGGAACCCACTTTGCGTACAGATCCAGGCTGGTCATCAGCGTAGTCGTCTCGTATTTCGTGGTGCAGTTCTTATCGGTGTACCAGCCGCCGAAGGTGTAGTTTTCACGAGCAGTCAGTTTGGTATCCGCATAGCCGCGCGCCGCATATTCATTGCCGGTGGTAGCGGTGTAAACGTCGGTAACGTCATCGCCATAGTTGGAATGGTAGGTGACGTTAACATCTACGTTCTTGACGTAGCCGTCGACATGATAGCCGTCGGTATCGTCGTGCTTTACGGTGTACCAGACAACCTCAGCAATCTGCGGGTTGTAATTGGTGCCGAGCAGCGCGGTAATGTCGGCTGCCGAAGTGTTGGTCTTATCTGCGGGATAAGTCGTGCCGTTCCAGTTGGCCGCGGTGAAGAAACCGAGGTCGGACGGAAGAATCAGATAGCTGGAGTCAACGCCATTGGCACTGAATTCGCCCTTGTCAGCGGCCTCCTTGCCATCTTCGGTCAGATAGCCTTCGTAACCGGTCTTGCGAGTTACGCCCTTTACGCCGCCGTCCGAAGTCTCATTCGGCAGGTAATTTGCCGTACCCTGGCTTGCACCGCTCTTCGGAACGCCGCGGTTCGGCAGCAGGACGAAGTACATAGCCTTCTGGTTTTCCGGCTCCGGATTCGGGTTCGGAGTTTCCTTGGCGGTAAACTTTGCGTACAGAGTCAGGTTTGCATCCGGCATCGTGGTGCCGGTCCATTTCTGGGTCAGCGCCTCGTCAATGTACCAGCCGCCGAAGTCACAGTTATCCTTCGCAACTTCCGGGGTGTTAACCGTCGCATCGGGATAAACTGAACCTGCGGGGGTGTACGTGCCTTCAGCGCTCGTGATTTTGCCGCCGTTCAGCTTGTAAGTCAGCTGATGCGACTGTACCTTTGGCTCGACATAAATCTTGACGGTAGCTTCATCGCGCTTTGCCTTGGTAAGGTCAAGACTGAACCTGTACTCGCCGTCTACCTCACCAACAGTGCCCATAGTCGACGGGTCGAGTTCTACGCGGTTGATGGAATAATTCTCGGACTCGGTCTGACGAACGCGAACCGAAGAAACCGTGAAGGCCTTGTTGTACCAGAACTTCTTGCTGTCAGCGACAGTCTGCGTACCATTTTCCTCAACGATAACCTGATAGGTCACGCTGCGGCGATTAAGATGCTGTGTCTGTTCCTTGTCAACCGTCCAGTCGGAAACGTCGATCTGAACCATCTGAGAATATTCAGTACGAATCAGATAGTAGAATACCAGATGGTCGTTCCAAGCGAATGCAGTCCACTCGGAAGAATCCTTTGCACAGTACTCTAATCTGTCATTCTTGTAACGGATGCTGGTAATTTCGGTACCGGACTGGGTCTTGTCATCGTTAGACAGGGTGGTCTGGTGCTGCAATAAGCCATGCTGCACGCGAGCCTGCCAGAAAACGGTGTTGTAGGTCTCGTCTGCGGTCACATGGCGCTCAGACGGAGCCAGTTCAGCAACGGACTTGCCGTCTTCACCGACAGTATCCTTGTCGATGCTCAGCTTCCAGCTGCCATTGTCGTCTTTTGCGTGGAGGTTGGTAATCCAGTATTCAGCTTCAATCGTCTTAACGCCGTTCAAGCTATAAGCGTCGATGTCCAGCGATGCCATGCTGATTTCACTTTCCGGAGAATTGCTTACTACATCATTATTCTGAGAATTGTTTTTCGAATCTTCCGAAGCGTCGGAAGAAGCGTTGTTATTGCCAGACTCCGTGCTGTCCGTACCGCCGTTTGCTTCGTCGCCAGACGGAGCCGGTGCGGTATTCTGATTCTCGGGCTTTGCCTCGGTCTCAGAAGGAGTGGGATCAGCGGGAGTTTCGGTGGGGTCTGCTGCGGGAGTGGAATCAACCACCGGTACTGCGATTTCTTCGTTCGCCGGAAGAAGTGCGATGTCCTCATCGTCGGCCAGCGCCCAACTCGGGCACATGGTCAGCATCATGACAGTCGCAAGAGCTCCTGCGAGCAGACGTTTGCGCGTATTCTTTTTTAACATATGGAATGCCTCCTTGGTCAGCGTGCATGCTGATCGAGAGGAATTGCAGATGTATTTCTGGCAACCGGCTGCCATGCGGAAGGGGAACCTTCCGTTTAGGCCCTTGGCTTTGCGAGATCGGCTTTCACCGATAGTGCCTTTGTCTGTACAACTTGCTCCTCAACGAGCCGCACAGATCATGTGTGTTTGGGTTTGTGTGCATCTCAGAATGTAATGCAGTTTCAACCTCCAAATAAAATACCCCCTTTACAGTGCGCACAGCTCTGCGAAGGAGGTACATGGTATCACTGGCAACCGGCTGCCGTGCGGAGAAAAGAGCTCCGTTTAGGCCCGTGGCTTTGCGAGACCGGCTTTCGCCGATGGTGCTTTTGTCTGTACCGGTACCCGTTCGCGGGAGTCATGCACAGATTTCGCTGGTCGCTGTCTGCCGGTAAGGCAGCATGCGGAAAACATACTGAGTCCTTTTGCACGGCCGGACAGAATGCTGCGAATCAACACTTTCAGTATACTATAATTATCCGTAAACGACAAGTAAATAATGTAAACTGATTTTGATTCGCGGCGGATTTATACAAAATGACCGCTGATTAAGTACAGAAAAGGGTGAAGTCGGCGTCATCTGTATACAAAGTGGAAGAGTAAAAAGCGTTAAGCGGCTGCTGCGGCGAGCGTATCGCTGGTGTTCGTATAGGTCAGCGGGGATACGCAGTCATGCAGGTTCTTTGCGTTCCTGACATTGCGGGTAACGGCGTAGGTCAGGTCGATCTGGTACCAGCTGCCGTTCAGGTTGACCTTGTTCCATGCGTGATAGCTGGAACCGGCGTAGCCCTTGGTCAGTGCGCACGGGATGCCCTCGCTGCGGCACATTGCCGCGAACAGGGAAGAGAAATCGTAGCACATGCCGGTGGTGCCGTTCAGGGTAGCGGCGGTATCCGGGATGTACTTGGTGATCTTGCCGCTGGTGATCTCATTTGCCAGCTTGTAATCATAGGAGTAACGGTCTGCCATGTAGTTGTAGATGGCGACGACCTTTTCCTCGTCGGTCTTTGCGTTCTTGCAGAGCTCAGCAGCCTTGGCGGAAACAGCGTCACCCTTGGAGAACTGAATGTCCGAGGTGGAGACGAGGTAGGGAGCGAAGCGGTCCTTGACGGCAACGTTCATGGACCTGGACGCTACCTGCTCGTAAGAGGAGCCGGAAACGTTGCGGTACAGGGTTACAGTGTACTTGCCGTCACCCTGGTCGAGCGAGAACGAAGCATCCTTGCCGCTCGGGCAGTCGCGGTAAACCGTCTTGCCGCTGTTGTACTGGATGCCGACCTTGAGCTTGGCACTCGAGGTGTAGTTAACGGTTACATAACCGTGGGATGTGTTGCTCATGTCAACAATGTCATTCGCTGCCGCTGCGGTGAAACCCATCGAGAGGACAGCTGCTGAAAAAACTGTGCAAGCAAAACGAAAAAGCCGCTTCATATCCGGCGATCTCCTTTCGGTAACTGGCTGCCAGCCCTCTCAGAGGGGTAAGGCCCTATAGCTTTGCGTCGCCATCTTTCGATGGTTTTGCTATTATCGTTTGAGATGCGGTCAAAGCGACTGCATCATCTTTTTTTAGTGACTACAGTATAAACCCATACAGCGAGCTTTGTCAACAGAATTCCTGCAAAAAAATCAAAATTCGACAGAAAAATCTCATGCGCACAAATCGCAATGAAAAAAGTATGTAAAATCGCTTTTCCCGTGCGGCATAATATCCTATAATGGGGAGAAGAAAACCGCAGGGAGACCGGCGGGGGAAGGACGATGAATATGAAAATCGGAATGCTTACGAGCGGCGGCGACTGTCAGGGACTGAATGCGGCGCTCCGGGGTGTCGCAAAGACGCTGTATAACGAGATGGGCAAAGGCGTGACGCTGTACGGTATCCGCGACGGCTACCGCGGCCTGATCGAGGGAGACTACCATGAGATGAAGCCGGACGACTTTTCGGACATTCTGACGCTCGGCGGCACCATCCTCGGCACCTCGCGTCAGCCGTTCAAGCAGATGCAGCGCCCCGAAGAGGACAGCGAGCAGACAAAGCTGGATAAAATGCTGAAAACGGTGAAAAAGGCCGGATTTGACTGCCTGGTCATTCTCGGCGGCAACGGTACGCACAAGACTGCGAACCTGCTGCGCGAGAACGGCGTGAACGTCGTCACGCTGCCCAAGACCATCGACAACGACCTGTGGGGGACGGAGCTGACCTTCGGCTTCCAGTCGGCGGTGAACATCGCCTCGGAGGTCATCGACTCCATCCATTCGACCGCTTTTTCCCACTCGCGCGTGTTCATCGTCGAGATCATGGGTCACAAGGCCGGCTGGCTGACGCTGCACGCGGGCATCGCCTCGGGCGCGGACGTCATTGTCATCCCGGAGATCCCGTACTCCGCGAAAAAGATCGCGCAGGCCATCGAAAAGCGTGCGAAGGACGGCAAGCGCTTCTCGATCATTGCGGTCGCGGAGGGCGCGGTCAGCCGCGAGGAGGCGGCCATGAGCAAAAAGGAATTCAAGGCGGCACGCGAGGCCATGCCGTACCCGTCGGTATCCTACCGGCTCGCGGCGGAGTTGAAGGAGCTGACCGGGCAGGAGATCCGCGTGACCATCCCCGGCCATTTTCAGCGCGGCGGCGCACCCTGTGCGGCAGACCGCGTGCTCTCGAGCCGCTTCGGCGCGGCGGCCGCCGAGCTCATCCGTGAGGGAAAGTTCGGAAATATGGTCGCGCTGCGCGATGATAAGATCGTGGCCGTGCCGCTCTCCGAGGTGGCGGGCAAGCTGAAGACCGTGCCGCCCGACTGCGAGATCGTCGCGCAGGCGCGTGCGCTCGGCCTGTCCATGGGAGATTAATAAAAAAGCACCTCCGATATGCCTTTCCGGCTGTCGGAGGTGCTTTTTTATGCGGGTTTAACCGAGCTTTACGCGCTCGCGCAGAGAACCGGTGACCGAAAGCTGAACTGCCTGGGTCTTGTAGCCGGTGCAGGCCACCTGCGCTACATAGCTGCCGCGCTTGACGCTGAAGGAAGCGGTGCCGTCCGCGCCGGTGGTGATGGTCTTGCCGCCGATAGATACCGCCGCGCCGGAAAGCGGAGCGCCGTATTCGTTGGTGACGACGAGCTGGACCGTCTCGAGGATCTCGCCGGTCATCTTGACCGTGCGGCCGGAGGAGACGCTCGTGGTCTGCGTGATGGCCGAGGTGAAGCGCTCGTGCGTTGCCGTCAGCGTGTAGCTGCCGCGCTTGACGTAAACGGTCGCCTTGCCGTCCGAGTCGGTGACGAGGGTCTGTGCAGCGGTGCCGCTCTCGGCATCGTTCGGGGTGAAGGTGACGGTCGCGCCCGAGATGGGCAGACCGAGGTCATCGACCACGTTCGCGGTCAGCGCGTAGGTCGTGACGTAGTTGACGCGCAGCGTCGGGCTCTGGCCCTTGCTCATGACGAAGGTGAAGTCGGCGTAGGTCGCGCCGTCCTTGCCGAACTGGGCGACAGCGGTCTTGCTGAGGGTGACGGTCGAGCCGTCTACCTTGTACTGCCAGTTCTCCTCGAGCGTCTTGCCGCCTGCGCGGATGTTCTTGAGGGTCGCGCCGTCCGCCGGGTTGAGGGTGACGGAGACGTCCTGATAGCCGCCGGACGAGGTGTTCGCGTCGAAATCGACCGAGGAGGGAGCGACTTCATTGACCGGCGCGGAATCCGTGACGGTCAGCGAGCAGCTCGACGAGGAGCCGCGCGTGGGGACGAAGGTGATGGTGTAGCTGCCCTTGCTCTTTTTAGCGAGCGTCTCGCGCAGGAAGGTGACCGTACCCGAGGTTGCGTTGTAGTTGTAGTCCTTGCCGCGCTCGAGCACCGAGCTGCCGAGCTTGACCGTGTCGAGCAGGGTGCCGGCCGGCAGGCTGAGCGTTACGGTGACATCGGCGTGGTTTGCCGAGCCCTCATATTTGTCGAACGTGACCTGCGAGGGGCTGACCGCGCTGAGCGAGGAGTTGCTGACGACGATGCCGATGGCGGCCTTGGTGCCGTCCTCAAAGCTCAGCTCCGCGGTGTAGGTGCCGACAGACAGAGTGGACAGATAGGTCTTGTAGATGCGGATGCCGTTTTTGTCGGAGAGGATGTTGTAATCCGTGCCCTGACGCAGGTTCTTGCCGCCGACGGTGACGCGGGTCAGATCGTTCTTGTCCGCATTGAACAGAAATTCGTAGGAAAAGGCGATGTTGTCCTTGTTGTTGATGTCGATGGACAGGGTAGACGGGGAGACCGAAACGCTCGTCGAGGAGGCGGCGGACTTGCCCGCGATGGTGGCGGTGACGCCGCTGGCGAGCTGTACCTCAGCCGGCTGCATGACAAGCTCGCAGCCGCTCGCGTTCAGCTTTGCGGTCTGCACCGAGCCGTTGCCGGTGACGGTGGTCTTTGCATCCGCGGTCAGCTCGCTGATGAGCGTGCTGCCGGTGGTGACGATGGTGGAAGCGGCTTTGGTGTCCAGATCCCAGACCGAAGCGTCGAGCGAAAGGCTCGCGCCCTCACCGGTCACGGTGACATCGGAGAAGCCGCCTGCATTTGCGGAAAGACCGCTCTCAGAGAGCGAGGCGGAGGACTGCACCTCGGCGGTGCCGATATTGGTCGAGCCGGTCGCGATCACGGTCGGCTTGATGCCCATCGGGTTGGAGACGATGAGGTTCATCGCGGTCACGCCGTCGAGCGTGACGTTGCCGCCGCCGACGATGATATCGCCCTTGACGGTGACGTTGTTCAGGTTGACGTTGCCGGAGAGCACGCCCTCTGTGATGTAGAGATTGCCCTCGATGGTCGCGTCAGACAGCGTGCAGGCCGCCGAGATGGTGACGTTCTTCGTGTCGCCGTTGAAGGCGGCGGCAGTGTACTGTCTGCCGGACTCGCCGAGCGACGAGCCGAGGTAGAAGTACAGGATCTTGGCGATCTCGCCGCGCCTGAGGTTGCCCTGCGGCTTGAAGGTGCCGTCGGTGTAGCCGTTGATGTAGCCCTGAGAGACCGCCTCGGCGACGTAGCTCGTCGCGTAGGAGGAGATTTTGGACTTGTCGGTGAACACATCGAGCTTGGACGCGGACGCAGTCGGTGCATACTTGTGCAGGCGGCCGAGAATGGTCGCGGCCTGCTCGCGGGTCAGCGTGCCCTCCGGGTCCATCCTGTTGTTGCCCATGCCGTTGATGTAGCCGTGCTTGACGGCGATCTGGATGGTCTCATAGTACGTATCCGAGCTTTTGACATCGGAAAAGCTGATGGATGCCTTTTCGGTGAAGTCAAACGCGCGGTTGATGTAGCGCATGAATTCCCAGCGCGTGACCGAGGCCTCGGGGGTATAGTTGCCGGTCGAGGCGGAGGGGTTGATGATGCCGAGCTCGTGGAGCGAGGTCACATAGGGCTTCGACCAGTGCGAGTCGATGTCGGCCGCGAGCGCTGCCGGGACAGTGCCGGCGAGCAGGGCCGCCGCCAGAAAGGCGGAGAAAAATCGTTTCAGTTTCAAAAGTAATCACCTCTTATTATTTATAATAATACCACGTTTCAACAGGTCTGTGTGTTACACTTGTGTGTCATTATCCGTTGTGCGACAGACGCTCCTGCATATAGCGGTGGGCGTTCAGCTCGAGCGTGTCGTCGAGGGGCGCGAGCGGCTCTGCGCCGTCATAGCGGTGGTTGAGCGCGGTCTGAAGGATAAAATCGCACAGGACCGGGTTTTTCGGGAGCAGCGAGCCGTGTGAATACGTGCCGAACACGTTCTTGTAGCGCGCGCCCTCGGTCTTGTCCTCGCCGTTGTTGCCGTTTCCGGAGAGCATCATGCCGAGCGGGGCGACCTGCTCGCTGAGATAAGTCTTGCCGGAGTGGTTCTCGAAGCCGACGACGACCGTGTCGCCGCTCTCCGGGGTGGTCCTGAACATATAGTTGCCGATCATGCGCTCCTTTGCGCCGATGGTGTGCACGCCGATGGCGCCGATGAAGTCGAGCTGCACGCCGTCCCAGGTCTTGTAGTATTCGCCGAGCATCTGATAGCCGCCGCAGATGGCGAGAAAGGTCTTTTCCTCCTCGACCGCGGTGCGGATGTCCTGCGCCTTGCCGGAGGAAAGGTCGCGCAGCAGCACCTCCTGCTCGAAATCCTGACCGCCGCCGATGAAGAAGATGTCGTACTTGTCCGCGTTCAGCGGCTGGCCGATCGAGCATTCGTCGATATTGACCTTGATGCCGCGGCCCTCAAGGCGGCGCTTCATGGTGATGATGTTGCCGCGGTCGCCGTACAGATTAAGGATGTCCGGGTACAGATGGCAGATATTGAGTTCCATTTTTTCCGTTCCTCCTTATTCGTAGAACGCCTTGACGTCGGTATGTCTGCCAATCTCGCCACGCAGGTCGAACATGGCGGTGTAGGTCGGCATGATGAAGGCCGGAGCTGCGTCCGCGGCGATCTCACCGAGCAGCTTTTCGTAGTCGCGGACAAGCTCGATGCGCTCGGCCGGGAAGCCTGCGTACTTGAGGCGGAGCGCCATGTCGTCCGCGCGCACGCCCGAGACGAAGATGCGCGTAAAGCGGCTCTGCTGCGCGGCGAGCGCCTCGAAATCGACGTCCCAGATCCAGCTGATGTCCGTGCCGTCCGCGAAGCGGTCGTTGAGCAGGAAGGCGAGCTTGCAGCTGCCGACGTCGTGCGAGATGAGGTTGATGACCTGATTGTAGCCGGCCGGGTTCTTGACGAGCATCATGCGCGCCTGCGCCTGTCCCAGACGGAACTGCTCGGCGCGGCCGAAGCCGCATTCGAACTGGCCGAGGGCGCTGACCGTGGTCTTTTCGTCGATGCCGACCACATGCGCGGCGGCAGCGGCAGCCGCGGCGTTATAGATGTTGTAGCCGCCCGGCAGGTTGACGTGCACCTCGTGAGCGTGTCCGAAAATATCGAGCACGATGTCCGAGGCGTCCGCGCCGGTCGAAATGACCTGTGTGACCGCGACCTCGGGGGCGACGCGGTGGTAGCCGCACTTCGGGCAGCGGAAACCGCCGAGATGGCCGTAGGTGCGGTAGTCATATTCGTACTGCGTCTTGCAGTGGATGCAGTAGACCGCATCGGACAGTTCGTGCGCGGTCTCCGAATAGATGGGGACGTTGACGCCGAAGCGGATGACAGGGTTCGGGATGCCGTCCTCGGCGAGCGAGGCGGTCAGCGAGCAGTCCGCGTTCAGACACAGCGTCGCGTTCGGGACATGGGTGATGCCCTCGCGGATGGCGTTCAGCGTATGCGTGATCTCGCCGTAGCGGTCGAGCTGGTCGCGGAAGATGTTGTTGACGACAAGGCATTCGACGGGAAGATATTCGCTCGTCCGGCGGAATGCGGCCTCGTCGCACTCGATGAGCGCGTGGGTGTAGGGGCATCTGCCCGACAGGGTGGCGTGCTGGGCGAACACGGCGATGATGCCGGTCAGCAGGTTCGCGCCCGACTTGTTGGAGAAATACCTGAGTCCTGCGTCAGCAAACGCCTGCTCGATCATGCGGGAGGTGGTGGTCTTGCCGTTCGTGCCGGTCACGACCGTGACCTTGACGCCGCGCGACAGCTCGCCGAGAATGTTTTTGTCGATCTTGAGCGCAAGTTTGCCCGGCAGGTTGGTGCCACCGCGGCCGAGCTTTCGCAGAACCGCACCCGATGCCTTGCATACCAGGACGGCCAGTCTGGTTCTAAGTCTCATATCCGGACCTCGTTTTCGTTAAAATTCATAGATATAACAAGTATACCGCATTTTCGGATATAGCACAAGGAGACAGGTGAAAAACTTCGGTCTCAAGATTATCGGTCTGCCGATAAAGCGCCTTTTTACGCAAAGGCAGCAGCCGCGCGGCAGCGCGCATTTAACAAGCTTTGCGAAGTAAAGCCATAAAAACCGGGGGCGTGTACCTCGGTTTTTATACTTCTGGAGGGAGAAAGTTTCCGCATGGGAACTTTCGGACGACCCGTGTTCTGCGAAGTCAGAACACAGATTGTCGGAAAAACGATAGTTTTTCGACAGTCTTATATCGGGTACTTCCGGAACAGGCCGGGGGCGATGCCGACGTTGCTGCGGAAGCTGTGGATGAAGTTTTCCTCGCTGTTGTAGCCGGTGGCGTAGGCGATCTCCTTGACCGAGAGCGGGGTCGAGGTGAGCAGATACTTCGCCTTGTCGATGCGGCGGAGGATGATGTATTCATAGGGAGAATAGCCGGTTTTGGCCTTGAACTGGCGCGAAAAGTGCGAAGAGCTCAGAGAGACCGAGGCGGCGACCTCCTGCACGCTCAGCTCCTCGAACAGGTGACGGTTCATGTAGCGGATGGCCTCTGCGATGCGGTCGCTGCCGGCGTGAGCCGGGGAGGTGTCGTCGAGCAGCAGCAGGCCGAGCATGCGGTGGAGCATCTGCGAGAGCTGTGCCTCGCCGGGGCGCTCGTCGGCGGCGCAGCCGGTGAAGATGCTGTCGAGCAGCTGCGCGATCTCGCTGACGCCCGAGGGCATAAAGACCTGTCGGCCGCCGTGCGCCTGAAGGATGCGGCGGTAAAACGCGCGCGTGTTCAGTCCGTTGAACAGCAGCCACGAGAATTCGAGGCCGTCCGAGGCGGCGTAGCGGTAGGGCTCGCGGCAGTCGAACAGCACGACCTGTCCGGCGGCGGCGAGCATTTCCTCTCCGCCGAGCGTCAGCTCCATCGCGCCGCTGTGGATATAGAACAGCATGATGTTCTGGTTGTGATCGCCCTGCATGGCGATCTCCGAGCGGTGGTCGAAGGAATACAGGCTGCTGCAAAAGTAATGACCGCCGCGCGTGGGGTAATAAAAAAGCTCGCGTGCAAGCGAGGACGGGGTGAAGAAATACCGTTCCGAGGTTTGATGCACGCCTTTCTCCGGGATCAGCATAAAACGTCACGCTCCTTTCCTGCATCATAGCAGAATTTACCCTTCCGCGCAAGAGTTAAAGCGCGTACAGAAAAGAAAAAGCAGGAATTTATACGGAATAACGGATAAAATACGCAGACGTCCAGCATTTGTGCAAAATATAATCAGAAGTGCACAACCGAGAGAAAACAGCAGGATTTCGCAGTCATACGGCGAGATGTATCATTGGCAGAGCGGACAAATCGCCGTATAATAGAGCCATCGAAAGGGAAGCCGCCCTGGAAACGGCACAAAGAGACAAGGAGGAAAACATTCATGAAAATCGCATTTGACGTTGACGTTCTGGCTAAGCAGATGTCCATCAATGATTACGTACACAAGGTCGCAGACTGGGGCTACAAGTACATCGAGCAGTCCCCGCATCCGCGCATCAACCCGT